>Ga0209172_10000935_pt1 | contig 70857 bp, 59 predicted proteins | sample LarsenN4metaG_FD_184113 | JGI IMG/M metagenome (GOLD analysis project Ga0209172, IMG submission 184113) | Hot spring sediment bacterial and archeal communities from British Columbia, Canada, to study Microbial Dark Matter (Phase II) - Larsen... ...
CAGTTTACGGTTTCTTCGCGTTGAAATATTTCACTCCACAATTGGAAGCACTGGGAAGAGGGGCAACTTTTGCAGAAGTAAACAAAGAAACATTTGAAAATTTTCGCATCCCCCTCCCCCCGCTGGACGAGCAAAAGCGGATAGCCTCCCTGCTGGCGCGCGCCGACCGTCTGCGCGGACTGCGCCGCGCCGCCCGTCAACTCGCCGACTCCCTGCTCCAGTCCGTGTTTTTGGAGATGTTTGGGGATCCAATAAGCAACCCGAAGAAATGGGACTTATTTGAATTAGGCGAAGTTGTTGAAATAAATCCAACAGGACGCCCAAAAGCAGACCCAGAACAAGCAACCAGTTTTTTGCCAATGACACTTGTTGACCCAAGTCATATTTATTCAGACACGCTTGATGTCAAAAGATTTGATGAGGTTTCAAAAGGTTATACATACTTTGAAGAAAACGATGTGTTATTCGCAAAAATAACTCCGTGCATGGAAAATGGAAACATCGTTATCGCTAAAAATTTACTCAATGGCTTTGGATTTGGCTCTACTGAATTTCATGTTATCCGACCAAACGAGAAAGCAAATGCTGCTTGGCTTTATGGTTTTGTGAAAAGACCAGAATTCCGCGAAGAAGCGACTCGTTGGTTTAGAGGAACTGCTGGACAACAAAGAGTTCCAAGTGATTTTTTAGAATCTTATCCTTTGCCCGTCCCCCCGCTGCCCCTGCAAGAAGAGTTTGCGCGCGTCGTGGCGCGGGTGGAGGCAATGCGCGCCCGTCAAGCCGAGGCGGAACGGCAGGCGGAGGGGTTGTTTCAGGCGTTGCTGAGTGAAAGTTTTTGGAGTTAGCCCCACCCGTCCCTGCGGGACACCCTCCCCAAATCCTTTGGATTTGGGGAGGGCTGGGGTAGGGCAGAAGAGAGCCACCCATGCCACCCAGAAGATCCACGCCGAAAATACTCCATCAAGCGGGTGAATTGCGCAAGCAAACCACGCCCGCTGAAAAGAAGTTGTGGGCGTATTTGCGCCTGATGCGTGAGGATGGTGTACGCTTCCGCCGCCAGCACGCCATCGGTCCTTACATCGCCGATTTCTGTTGTGTCAAAAAGAAACTCATTATCGAAGTGGATGGCAGTCAGCATTTGGAACAGGTCGCGTACGACGAAGCAAGAACCCAATACTTGGAATCGCTTGGCTACAAAGTCATCCGCTTTTGGAATCACGAAGTGATGAAAGACATGGACGGCGTGATACGCGCCATTCTGAATGCGCTGGAAGATAAAAAACAACAAGATTAGATTTGAAGTTGCATTACGACTCGCCTGCAAGCAAAATTTGCGCGGGTGGAGGCTCTGCGCCAGTCAACCTGAGGCGGAGGGTTGTTTCAGAGTTTATTGGCGGAGAGTTTTGGGTGAAGAACCGTCCACGAATGGGTCGCGAATACTCGAATGGGTGGCTCGCGGTTCGTGCATTCGTGGTTTCATTCGTGGATAGTTATCTTTGTATGAACTGTTCTCTACTCTCGAATATCTACTTTCCGCCTTTGCGCGCCGTCCAGCCGAGGCGGAGCGGCAAGCATGACGGCGCAGTTATAAGCGCTTTGTTTAAGAACTAGTTGTTATCAGGGTTTATAGATTAAAATTCAAACCAAAATTCAAGAGGAGTCTATGTTAAAAAACATCATCTTCAGCCCCTACGGCATTGTCGGCATTGTCGCGTATATCTTTCTCGTCATTCTCAGCGTCTTCTGGCTCGAAGTCCCCCTTGGCGAAGCCCTGCTTTATTCCTTTATCCTGACGGTAGTCGGAGTAGCAGTCACTTGGTGGAATTACGGATAAACGCAAAAGAAAAAGTTTTGAATAATCCATCGTCCCAAAGAGTTAATCCCTTTGGGACGATGCGCTTTAAATTACTCGCTCGGAATGACAATCATCGCAATCAAATAAATCAAAACGCCCGGCACGCCGCCCGGAATGAATGCGATGAGCATGGCAAGGCGGAACCAAAACGGGTTAATGCCAAAAAATTCACCCAACCCGCCGCACACGCCTGCAATCCAGCGGTTTGACTTTGACCTGCGTAACGCCTGCTTTTGAACGTTCATGGTATATCTCCTTTTATGGCAAAATATACGGTAAGAAAAAACAAAAGTTGCTGTGCAGTAAAATAAACCGCTATGGAGATTTCATGAAACGCATCCTTATCTTCTTGACTATTCTTACCATGTTGACTGCTTGCAAGCAAGAAATTCCAAGCGCGCTAACGCCTCTTCCTACCCTTCAACTTTCTATGCCGACCTCAACCGCAACAGCCGCCTTGCCGTTACAACCCAGCCCTCGCGTTGAACTCACTGCCACACCTAAAGCAACCGCTTTCCCGTCGCCTGCGCCATTACAGGCGGGCGTTGTCAGCCTGATTGCGCTTGGAGATAGCCTAACCGAAGGCTCTGGCGATGAAACAGGGCGCGGCTACCCTGGACGATTAATTGAACTTGTGAATCAAATTCGACCAGGCTCCAGCATGGTAAATTTTGGTCAATCCGGTTGGAATAGCGACGCCTTCATCCATGGCGACCAAGGCATGTTAGGTCAATTGCCCCGCGCATTAGATGAGATTCGAATCGCCAAAGAACAAGGGCGCGGCGTTGTGGCGCTAGTATGGATTGGCAGCAATGATTTATGGTATCTGTATGAATATGGCGGCGACATTAGCGACGAGCAAGAAGCGCAAGACCTTGAACATTTTTCAAACAATCTTGATGTCATCCTCTCTCAATTGCGCCAAGCGGGAGCGGAAGTCATCATTGCCTTATTAGACGACCAATCCCAACGTCCCATTGCCCTGCGCGGCGAAGCCTTTGTAGAAATCACCCCCGATGAGTTAAGTCGTATGTCGCTTCAAGTCGCTCGTTATAACGACATCATTACGCAAAAAGCGGAGCAATATGGCGCATTAACTGTAGATTTTTATCATACCGATATTTTCACAAACCCCGCCACGCTTTATGATGACGGTAATCATCCAAACCCAGCGGGTTACGATGCAATCGCTCAAAAATGGTTTGAGGTTTTATTAACCGTTTTGCCTTAAAACAAAGCCTGCCACGCTAAAGGCAATGGCGACATTGAAAGAACGCTTTTCGCCTTGCATAGGGATATAAAAAATTTCATCGCATACACTTAATAAATCGTTATCTACGCCTGTCACTTCGTTGCCAAGAATCAAAACCTGATTCTTGCGTTTCGGTAACTGGCTATGGATGGCAACCGCGTTTTCATGCTCTTCCAGCGCGTAAATTTTCCAGCCTTCAGCTTTCAACTTTTTAATGACCTCAACCGAATTTTTGTGATAAGACCAAGCGATTGTTTTTTCGGCCCCAAGCGACGTTTTTTTTATCGCTTCATTCTCAGGGGTAGGCGTGATGCCGCACAGGAAAACTTGGTCAAAGCCTAAGCCTTCGGCGCTGCGCAAAATTGAGCCGACATTCCACGCCGAGCGAACGTTATCTAATAAAACCGCATAAACGCCGGCGCTTTTTTTTGCCGTTTTAGTCCGCCGCATTTGTTCTTCGTATATTGTTTGTTGGAAAACGACTTCGGTCTCGCCGAGGCAATGCGGGCAACGAATGCCGACTGAATTCCCTTGCTCCCGCGGGAAACGCAAGCCGCAGGTAAGGCAAAGTCGCGTTTCAAAGAATCTCGGGGGCATACGGTTAAGGAGTCAGTAGGCTAAGTTCAAAATAATCGAATAAAGCGCTTAGCGGAATACTATCTACGTTATTATTTTGCGCGGCAATTAAACCGACCCGTGAAATATCAAACCCTATTTCCGTCTCAAATGTGCGAAACCAAGAGAAATTATCCTGACTGCTAAAAAGGGTTACTTTCTTGCCTTCAAAGGTCAACCGCAGGTATAGATTGTCGGCGCTATATGGCACGGCGTGGCGCGGCAAAGTAAGCGCGCCGTTTTCGTATATGTCTAGGTACAGTCCGCGCCCCACACACCCGACGACCGGCGCGCAATACCCAATGCCTGCCTGCAAGAAATTTTGATTTGAGTCAAGCGCAATTAAGCCGGCAAATTGCTCGCTGTCTTCTGGGTCAAAAACGAGGCTGGTTTCAATGACAAAATTATCTTGCGGAGCGTCTAAGAGCAGAACGTTGCTGGCGTTGCCTAAATTAAAATATCCGCTGAGAACATTAACCTGTAAAAAGCCCGATTGTGTTATTAAACTCCAATTATTTGCTTGTTCGTTGACCCATACCCAACCAGACTTTAAGTAATGAACAAAATCATCGCGAAACACCGTTTGTTTTTCTAGGTCAAACGCTTCAGCGGTCGGCATTGTAAAAACATCGGTAGGGGTTGGGGCGGTGATAAGCGCAATTTGAGTCGCTCCGCCGATGTATTCTTCAAAGTCGTCAGGCGTGGGTTGGGGGGTGATGGCGGCGTTGCATCCAATGGCGATAAAGGTAAACGTTAGGATAAATATTTTTTTCAGCATATAAACATTGTATCAGATAAAAAACCTGCAACTGAATTGCAGGTTTTTTTATATTTTTGCTATGGCGTGATTGGCTCTCTTTTTATTATCTTAGATTCCTCTACAAGTCTCGGCACGGCTTCTTCCCAACCGACAGACATAATGTGAATGCCGTTTACGCCTTGCTTGGTTTTTATTTTTTCAATTAACTCCAAGGCAATTTGAATGCCTTCTTCTTCCGCGTTGCCTTTTTGGTCGGCAAGTTCTATGCGTTTCATTACGGCGTCTGGCACAAAAATACCGGGGATTTTATCGTGCATGTATTTTGCCATTTTGAAACTGCGAATCGGCGAGACGCCTACGAGAATATACACTTTATCTAAAATATTTCGTTTGGAAATTTCGTTCAGCCAGTTGTCTAAATCATCCGCGTCGAATACGACGTTGGTTTGAAAGAACTGCGCCCCCGCGTTAACTTTCTTTTGTTCGCGCAGCGCCTGAAATTTCATATTCGAGGCGAAGGGAGTGGCTGCCGCGCCGAGAAAATATTGCGGCGGGTTTTTTATTTCTCTGCCGTCGAGATATTTCGCTTCGTCTCTTAACCGCCGCAGAATCCACAGCATTTGAATTGAATCTATGTCCACAATGTCCATGCGCCCTTTGGGTCCGGGCGACATCATCATGCTATCGCCTGTGAGGCATAAGAAGTTGCGAATGCCCAACGCCGCCGCGCCGATAACTTCGGATTGTAAGCCCACGCGCGTTTTTTCTCTGGCGCTAATTTGCATTACGGGTTCTGCGCCGAGGTCTATGGCAATTTTGGAGCAGGCGACAGACGACATGCGCGGAATTGCCGAGGCGTTGTCGGTGAAGTTTAATGCGGCGGCATAGTTCTTTAGTAGGTTGATGTTTTTATGCAGTTTATCGGTATTGACGGAAAGGGGAGGGGAAATTTCGGCGGTGACGACAAACTCGCCCGCTTTGAGTCTTCTTTCTAATTCAGAAACGGGTTGGCTATATTTGGGGGGGTGATATTCGGAATCGCCTTGCCACCATTCGGGTTGGCGGACGGGGCGTAGGATGGAATCGACTGTGGAGGAAACAGAATCCGGTTTCCCTGAAGCGAGACGCGAAAGAATTGTGCGCACGCCGATTTGTTTGGCGTTGTCTATCACGGCGCCCCACGAGTCGGTTCCCGCTTTTTCCCAATCCATAGGCGGAAGGACTTCGAGGAGCAGGGCTTCTCTGCCTAGTTTGAAGGCGCGGTCGTAAATTTTGTACCAAATGCACGGGCGCGATTCATCTACATAGCATTTTTCGGGGGTGGAGCCGCCACACGGACCGTTGCGTAAGCCTTTGGGGCATTCCATAGGGCAGATGAGGGCGGTTTCGGCGAGTAGGCAGTTTCCACACATGCGGCAACCGAAGAGCGGACCTTTGACGGCGAGTTCAATTTTTGCTAGCAGACGTTTTTTGAACGGCTGGCGTTTGAACGGCATGAAAGGCGGTTGGTAGCGGCGGCCTGGGGTGAAGACGGACATTCTCGCTCCTTTTTATGTATTATATATTATATATAATTCTACCCTTGAGTTTGTTTTTTTGGGAAGGGCAAAACATCCAAATAAAAAGCGAACAGTCGCCTTTGGGGCGACTGTTCGTTTGAGAAATGCGCGCTACTTGTTTGGCGATAGCGCTGGTTGGGTTACAAATTTTTGCGTTTTTGTCGCGGCGCGCATGGCGCGTTCAAACGCTTTGCGTTCCGCTTTCATGGCGTCAATTTTTCTTTGCACATGCGGCGCAAAGAACCCTGCGTAGCGTTTTTGCAATTCTGGTCTTTGCCAGTCATTGCCGCCGACTTTTCCGCGGCAATTGGGGGCGCCGCATAGGCATTCAAATTCATCGTATGCCATTGTGTCGCTCATGGCATAGTCGAAGCAAACTTCTTCGCCGATTTTTATGTCTCGCATGGCAACGAGTCCAATCTGTCCCGAAAGACCTGCATTCGGATTGCACGAGTGATTGACGTAATCGCCTTCGCCGATGGGGCGCGGCACCAAGAAGTGACGGTCTTCTACTTGAATGCACAACATCCGTTCGCGCTCGGGCAAATGAATAAAATCTTCCCACTCATAAACAACTCCGCCGAAAACTGCAATTAACTCGCCTTTCTTAATGGGTTCAATTGCAAAAATACTGTTTCCGCTTTTATCGGCTTTCAGGCGGCCCCGTAACTTAGGGGAAAGATAAGAACTTGGTTGCTCGGACATTCATAAAATTTCCTTTCGATTTTTGGATTAAAAACAAACAACGCCTCCCGCGGTGGACGAGCCGCGAAAAACGCCATTGATGCGAGAATGATACATGAAATATTTTGCGTGTAAAGGGTTTTAACCGCTCAGGTTTTGCCCCAAAACATAACGATTTGTTATAAAAAAATCCTTTGCAAGTTAAAAAAATGATATTTCATAGCCTGCAGTACAAAATCGTTATCGCTTTATTTTTTTAATTGGCGGTTGACGTTGCATTTTGAATTTTTTGTTTTACTCTGCCCAGCGCGCGCCCCAATCCGGTTCGGGGTGGTTGGTCAGTTGCATTTGGTTTGCCCCGTCTGCCTGCATGATGTATAAATCGGCTTGGTCGTTGTTTCTCAACGAGTTGAAGACAATGTAATTTCCATCTGGCGAGTAAGATGCGCTTGCGTTATTTCCGCCGTTGGTGAGTTGAGTAAAGCGCCCTGTGGCAGTTTCGATTCTGAAAATATCTTTATCTCCAAAAGGTCCGGCGTGGATTAGGAGATGTTGGCTATCCACCGACCAATCTACGCTTGCGCCGATGCCTAGCAAACCTTGTGAAACTTTTAGGTGGTTTCTGCCGTTCACGTCCATTGTGTAAATTTCATATTCTCCAATATTGCCAGTGGACATGGCGTAGGCAATCTTTTCTCCGTTTGGAGACCATGCCACCGCGTCAATATCGTTTGCGCCTGTGTAAATGAGGCGGGGGTTTAATCCGTCGGCGTTTGCCATCCAAATAGAGGTTGGGGTGTTGCCCACTTTGTTGGCGAATACAATTTGTCTGCCGTCGGGGGAGTAGTCGGGTGAAATGACGTTTCCGATGGCGTTGGTGAGTTGTAAAATTTCTTTTTGGCTAAATACAAGTAGGTAAAAATCAAAAGAGCCGTTTCGGTTTGAAGCGAATAGTAGTGAAGAGCCGTCAGGCGTGAAGAGCGGGTAATAGTTGCTTGCGGCTATGTCGGTGATTTGCGTGTAGCCACTACCGTCTTGGTTTATCATACAAATCTGGTTATAGTCGCCGCGAGTGCAGGTGAAAACAATTTGAGCGCGAAACGTTTTGGTAGGGCGGGGTAAGGGCGTGTCGGTTGGGGGCGGGGTGATGTTTGGGACAAAAGGCGTAAAGGTTGGTAAATTTGAAACGGTTGGTTCGGCGGGGCGAATGAAAAAAAATAACGAGATAATTCCCGCTAATACGGCGAAAAAGAAAATTGGAAAAACGCGCAATTGGCTTTTCTTTTTTGGCTTTGGCGCTGGCGTTGAAAGGTTTGCGAGTCTATCTTCTAGGGGGAGGGTGTCGTTGAGAATGGGAGCTTTGGGCGGGGGAAGAAAAGTCCACGATTGTAATACTGCCGAGGTGACAGGCGCAGGCGCCCCCGAAGCGTGAGGCGGAATTTTATCTATTTCTATTTTTAGCGATAACGCTAACGATGAAAGCAATTCGGTTGTGTTTTTTAATCGTTCGTCTGGGTTCTTTCTTAATGCCCATAGAAGCATTCTTGAAAAATGGTCGGGGATAGTTGGCTTTAACGAAATTGGGCTGGGCGGCGTGGATTGAAGATGCGTTTTGCGAATCGCTTCATTTGATTTGGGGGGCTGTTTGCCGTTTATCCATACATGGGTAATCGCCTGATATAGGATTACGGCAAGCGAATATACATCTGAGGCTGGGGTGAGGGGCGCGCCGTTGATTTCTTCAGGAGAGGCGTATAAAGGCGGATATTTTACGAACTTGCGGCTGGTTTTTTGGTTAAGCGGCGTTGCGTTGGCGATGCCGCTTAATTTAATTTCGCCGCGTTGGTTGATTTTTATGAGTTCGGGCGCGAGGTTGAGGTGTAAAAAATTTTGCGTATGTAGCGCTTCTAAGGCGTTGCATAAGGCTTTGGCGTAGATGATGGTTTCTTCCGCTGAAAAAATGTTTTGGTTTAGGATGTGTTTGAGGGTGGGTCCGTCCACCCATTCTTCAAGAAAAAACGCCAGCGTGGGCGTTTGGTATAAGCCAAAATATTTGACAAGGTTTGGGCGATTAATTTTTTGCAGGGCTTTCGATTTGCTTTCTAGTTCTTTGATGATTTCGAGGTCGTCGGAAATTTCTTTGGGTAGTAAGGTGAGGGCAAGCGGCTGATTGGTTCGTTCGTCAACGGCGCGGTGCAGTTCTCCCAGCGGGGTGGAGGTAATAAATTCTTCAACGCGATATTGATTGAGGAGCGTTTTATTTACGATGGAGGAAGGCATAAGCAAGATGTGGGTTTAGGCTTTTGGTGAGCCGACTTTAATCAATGAGCATGCCTTGCGTAAATTGCTCCAAAGATTTTCTTTTATACATCATTGGTTATAACGCCCAAGCCAGCATAAGCCCAAAGATGGCGACGATTAAGCCGATGTGTAAAAAGATGTTGCTAAACGCCAGCGGGCTGAATGGAAAGATGAATTGAACGGCGAGGTTGACGACGATTAAGAGAATGCCGATGATGGGCAGTAAGCCTTTGCGATGGGCAAGATATTCGGAGAGTTTATCTAATAATTTTGACATTATGCTTCCTCTATTTTTTCTTCAAGTTCAAGCGGTGTGTGGCTATTCGATTTTACTTGCCATGTTGAAAACTGGGCTAATAGGCGGCCGGGGATGCGCCCTTTCATAACTACGCCTCCGCGTTCGTGTTCAATGCGTTCCACTTGTCCAAGTTCATGAAACAATGAAATTAATGCGCCTTCTTTGTATGGTAAGCGCACATGAATAGGACTGTAGGCTTCAAATAGTTCTTCTTGCACAAGGTGCAGTAAATCGGGTACGCCTGTGCCTTTTATGGCTGAAATAGCCACTGCTTTTTCAAAATTGTTTAGGATGCGATTTGCGTTTTCTGGGTCTTTGAGGAGGTCTGCTTTGTTGAGGGCGGTAATCATGGGAATGTGACTTGCGCCGATTTCTTCAAGCGTTTCTTGCACGGCTTCAAATTGACCTAGCGCCTGCGGGTGTGAAATATCTACGACGTGCAAGAGCAAATCGGCTTGGGTAATTTCTTCCAGCGTGGCGTGAAAGGCGGCGATTAATGTGGTGGGCAATTTTTGAATAAAGCCGACCGTGTCTGTAAATAAGGCGACGTTATCGGCAGGGAGTTGCACGCGGCGGGTGGTTGGGTCTAGCGTGGCAAAGAGTTGGTCGGCGGCGTACACATCGGCTTTGGCAAGCCGATTTAATAGGGTAGATTTGCCCGCGTTGGTGTAACCCACTAAGGCAACGGTTGGGATACGCGAACGTTTGCGTTGTGCGCGGTATCGCAAGCGATGGGCTTCTACTTTTTCAAGTTCTTTTTTGATGTGGGCAATGCGTTTGCGAATGGCGCGGCGGTCTACTTCGAGTTGCGTTTCGCCGGGTCCGCGTAAGCCTACGCCGCCCGTTGAGCCTGCTCGCCCGCCGCCGCCGCCTGCCTGACGTTCGAGATGCGTCCACGCGCGGGTGAGGCGCGGAAGGTTATATTCGTATTGCGCCAATTCCACTTGCAACATGCCTTCTTTGGTATGCGCGTGTTGGGCGAAGATATCTAAAATTAAGGCGGTTCTATCAATCACGCGGATTTTTAATCCTAAGGCTTTTTCTAATTCGCGTTGGTGGCGGGGCGATAGTTCGTCGTCGAAGATGACTACATCGGAAAGCGTTTCTTCGGCTAGGGCTTTTAGTTCTTCCACTTTGCCCGGTCCGATGTATGTTTCAACGTGCGGGTGACTTAATTTTTGCGTGAGTTCGCCGACTACTTCTACGCCGGCAGTATCGGCAAGTAGCGCCAGTTCTGCGAGCGAGTCTTCAAGCGATAAATATTTTTGTTGGTGATGAATATCAACGCCGACGAGAAAAGCGCGTTCGCGCGGCGGGGTTGTAGGTTGAGGAATTTTTTTTGCCACTAGTTTCCGTTTCTAAATCTTTTTTCTTTGTGTGTGATGTTGGGCGTTGCGCTGAGGGTTGCGCACGGCGACGACTTTGCTATTTTGAGTTTGCATTATCTTTTGTGGGCGGCGAAGCGTTGTCGCCAAAAAATTTTAACATCACAGGGTCGCTGGGTTCGGTGCGCGTGGGCAACAGCACATGGAAGGTTGAACCCGGTAATTTTACTTCGTCATAGCCTTCTGATTCTACCCAAATTGCGCCGCCGTGCGCTTCGATAATGCCTTTTGAAATTGAAAGCCCAAGACCAGGTCCGCCGCCTTTGAATTTGGTCTTTCCGCTGGAGTGTAAATCGGTTCTGCCTAGTTGACCAAATTTATCAAATATCAAGCCTTGATTTTCAGGCGAAATGCCAATGCCTGTGTCGGTAAATGTGATTTCAACGAAGCCCGGCAATAACCGCCCGTCAATTGTAATGACGCCGTTATCTGGCGTAAATTTAACGGCGTTAGCGAGGATGTTATATAAGGCTTGATGCAACCTGCCTGAGTCGCCGTAGATCATCAGGTTACTGCCCTCAAATTCTTTGACGGTTAATGTTTGCTTGCGCTCTTCTATCGCTTTACGAAATTCATGTTGTAATAAATTTAATAATGAATTGATAAACACGGGTTGGTTGTTTAATGTCAGTAAGTGGTTATCAATTAACGAAACGTCAATCATATCGTCAATAATTTGACGCAAGCGCGTAATGCCTGTGTTTACGCCGCTGAGGTAATTTTTCATTTGGGCTTGCTCGTCGCCTTGCACTAAATCGGTCATCATGGAGGTATAGCCCTCAATTAACGTGAGCGGCGTTTTGAGCTCGTGCGCGGCGACGGAGATAAACTTCGATTTGTTTTCGTCTAACTTTTGTAAGCGTTCTTGCGTTTTTCCTAACTCGGCGGAAATATGCGCCACCCGCGCTTCCATTTCATAGCGAATGACAACGCCGAGGCTGTGGGTGAGAATCGGTATCACTGCGCCGAGTAATTCTAAGGCTTCTTTTTGTTTTAATTTCTCGCGCGCAATTTCAATCGCCAGCGCAATCATGCGGTTAATGACGAAGGAAGCGTAATAATCGGCTTGCTCTAAATTCGTTTCGGTTGGGGCGTGTCCCCAATCGTATAGAATTGAGTCCAGCCAAGCGGTATCTCCCGTAACGATGGTTTGCTCAAGAAGTTCGCAAAACCGTTCCAGTTGTTCGGTGAAACCAGCGCGCACGCCCTCGCCGCTCGCTAATTCACGCGAGATGCGTTCCACCCATGTTTTTCTAATTTTTTGCATTGACGCTTGGACAGACATTGCTTTAAGTGTACGCCTAGTTGATGGATTTGAGTAGATGGCGTGAATTAAAAATTATGGATTAGGCGATGTTTTTTCTACGACCCAATGCCAAAGCGTGTCGCCCACTATGCCTAAACTTTCCGCCGAAACTTTATCGGGCGTGTCGGCAATGGTGTGCCAATAGGGATAATCAAAATCAATAATATCTACGGCGGGAATGCCTTTTTCTAAAAACGGCGTGTGGTCGTCAAGGATGGCGTATTTTTCGGCGTTGATAAATACATGCTCATATCCAAGCCTTTTGGCGGTTTCCCAAATTTCTGCGCGAAGTTGCGCGTTTGAATTTTTTTCAAGATAAATATTTAAGTCGGCGTCGCCAATCATATCTACAATGACCACCGCTTGCGGGTTTACGTCTATTTCTTCGGCAAAGGCGCGCGAGCCAAGAATCCAATCCCAACCGTCAATGCGTCCATTGTCTTCCGCGTCAAAAAACACAAGCCAAGTAGGGAGCGTATCTTTGGGCAATGTCCTCGCTAATTCAAGCAACACTGCCACGCCCGAAGCGCCGTCGTTGGCGCCCGGCACAGGCAAAGCGCGATTTTGCATATCGGGGTCGTTATCTGCAAAAAAACGCGTATCGTAATGCGCGCCTAAAATAATTTGCGGAGGTTCGTCGCTTCGTTTGGCAATGACGTTATAAATGGGATGACCTAATCTTTCGGTTTGATGAATTTCAACTTCCCAACCTGCCGCTTCCAATTCGGCGCGCATCCATTCTCGGATTTGAACATGCCCGGTGGAACCTGGGCTTCTGCTTCCCATAGACACTTGGGTTATCACGTCTGCATAGGCGCGCTCTCTGTTGAAGGAAACAGACTCAGGCTGACGGTTAAGAAATGAAGCGAAGTAATAGGCGATGACCAAAGTCAAAAGCGAGAAAATTATCGTTAAGTATATGAAGGCGCTGCGTTTGTTCATTTTAATTTGCGTGAGAGGTTAATTCGTAGCGTTGCAGCGCCTCTTGCAATGCCGCCGCCGCTCGTTCTGCATATATCTGACCGCGCTCGCGTTTGCCGACTTTTTTATCTAATGCAATGGGGGGCAAAATGCCAAAGTTCGCTTTCATCGGTTGAAAATCTTTTAAGTCGGCATGGGTAACGTAGCGGCACAACGCGCCTAACATCGTTTCTTGCGGAAGCGTAATTAAATTTTTGTTTTGCAATAAACGCGCGGCGTTGATTCCCGCTAATAAACCTGTGGCGATGTTTCCCATGTAGCCTTCTACGCCTGTAATTTGACCGGCGAAAAATAAATCGTCTCGCGTGATGTGTTGCAGCGTGGGGCGGAGCAGTTTTGGCGAGGCGATAAATGTATTGCGGTGCATTTGACCGTATCGTTCAAATTCGGCGTTTTCTAAGCCTGGAATCATGCGTAAGACTCTTCGTTGTTCGGGAAACTTAAGATTGGTTTGAAAGCCCACAATATTGTATAAACTCGCGGCTAAATTATCTTGCCTAAGTTGCACAACCGCATAAGGTCTTTTGCCTGTTTTAGGGTCTTTAAGTCCGATAGGTCTCATGGGACCGAAGGCAAGCGAATCGTCTCCGCGCTCGGCGATAATTTCAATCGGCAAACAGCCTTCAAAAAAATGCCCAGCCTTCACGCCGGAGCGAATGGCGTCCTCAAATGAGCGGAGTTCGATTCTTTCGGCTTGTTTCAATGCGTTTACAAATTCATAATATTGCTCTTTGGTAAAGGGGCAATTGATGTAATCGCCTTCTTCTTGCTTGCCTTTATCGTAACGCGAAGCGCGGAAAGCGATGTCCATGTTAATTGATTCAGCGCGCACAATGGGGGCAATCGCGTCGAAGAAAAATAAATGTTCTTCGCCGCTCAGTTTGGCGATGGATTTTGCAAGACTTTCAGATGTTAAAGGTCCGCTTGCCACAATGACGGGCGTATTAGGAATTTCTTTGACTTCTTCTCGAATGACTTGAATATTGGGGTGGCGGTGTATTTTTTCAGTAACGAATTTGGCAAAGGCTTCACGGTCAACGGCAAGCGCCGCGCCGGCCGGCAAAGCGGCGGATTCGGCGCATTCTAATAGCATTGAGTTTAACATCCGTAATTCATTTTTCAAAACGCCAGAGGCTCTGTCGGGCAAATTTGAACCAAGCGAGTTTGAGCAAACGAGTTCGGCTAAATCGCCTGTGAGGTGCGCGCCGGTGGGGGTCGCTGGGCGCATTTCATATAAGCGAACTTGAACGCCGCGTTCTGCCAGTTGCCATGCGGCTTCGCTGCCTGCCAGCCCGCCGCCGATGATGGTGATTGGTTGAGTCATAGGAGGGGTATTTTACTAGCAGTCTTATCGGGCTAACAGGTCTGAGAGGCTGGGGAGAAAGCAAAATAGCGCGATAAACCTTTGTAAGCGCTAAATATAAAACTTCGCAACAGAAACGTATATTCATGATATTATTTCGCTTCGGTTATAAAACATATAAGATATGGATATGAAAAAGAGATACAGAAAACAACGCCAATTCACGCCGGCCTGGCTCGATACTCTGATTGGCTGGTTAGAAATACTCGCAATGCTTGGCGGCATTGCAAGCGCTATCTATGCGGCAGTTAGTTTGGTTGAGATGTTTAACAAGTGACGTGGTAGTTAATTGAGAGCGGCGCAGTGTATTTGAGTCTGTTGGATTCAAAAAGCTAACCGTCTTGCCGCAGAGCGCTTAATTTTTTCTTCGTGCACTTTGAGCCCTCTGTAGTAAAAAGTTTTAGGGCGGTATAATTCATTATCACCATGCCCGCCGAAACCAACATTGAGCCGAAACTTAAAGAAGCAGTGAATCTCACTGAGGCAATTTGGGTTGCCTTAGTGGAGCGAGTGGGGGGCGTGTGGTTAATTCGCTCATCGCATAAGCTCAATAAATCTGCCCAAAACGAACTTATGGGCATTCTCGCCTTGCCTTCCATTGACGCATGGTTAAGCGGGGCAATCGCTGGCGGCTACACTCGTTCTACTGGCATACCCGCCAGCAAAAAGTTAGACGGAAGCCGCTTTTACGCCTTTCCGATAGCCGAAACATCTAAAGCTTTGTTAGTCGGCGCAGAGGAACAAAGCCCAATTGCGCAACGAATTTGGAAATTGACAGCCTCGCTCCTTGCCGATGTTGCCCCCAGCCCCAACCCGCCTCTCTTACCTGACTTGCAAACTGGTCTCGCCTTCAATCTTCCCCTTGCCTTAGAGAAAGTATTAAGCGCGTTTACGTCTGCAGTCCCTGCGCAAGGCGCATGGTTAGCCATTCGGCGCGGCGACTGGCTTGATATTCAAGCCGAATTCAATGCGCCCAATGTAAAAAACGAATCTATGCAGATAGATGAAAACCCAATTTTGCGGCGAGCCAACCGCTCCTTATCCGACGTGGTTTTATCTCCTGAGCAACCTAACTGGGATGTATTGCCCCATGCGCCCATTAAACCCAACACCCGCGCATGGATTAGTTTACCCTTAACTATCGGACAACGTTTGATTGGGCTGGTTTCGCTATGGCGGCAAAAAGAATTTACATTAAGCGAACGCGGTCAGTTACGAGAGTTAGCCGCGCAAATTTCGCCGTCTGTAGAAACAGTCGTCACGTTTTCAGAAATGACCGCGCATTTACGCCGCTTAGGTTTATTAAATGACTTTGTGTTAACCGTTTCATCGGCTCAAAACTTAGACCAAATTGCCCGCCGTATGTTCGCTTTATTAGCCCGCGCCTTTAACACAGAACTAATTGCTTTATTTCTCCGCTCTAGCGATGGGCGCGTGCTGCGCGATTATCGTACCTATGACGGAAAATTAAACGTCATCAGTTTGCCTGCCGCGGGTCACCCTATGCAAGAAGCGCTAAAAGACGGGCGCGTGCGCCGCATTGCCGATTCCACCCGCGACGGCTTCATTGGCGTTCACCCAGAATCAAAATCAGAATTAATTGCCCCGCTTCGGTATCGCGGTCAAACCACAGGAGTATTGGTGATTGAAAGCCCAAGCGTGGAATCGTTTAGCCAATATGACGAACGATTGATGGTCGTCATAGCCAGTCATTTGGCGGGGTTAATCGAATACACTCGCCTGCGCGAAGAAGCCGAAGGCAGAGCGCGTAGTTTGGGTCTGATTCATGAAGTGGTAGGGCAAGTGATTGGTTTGAACGACAAAAAAGAAGTGGCGCAAATTTCCGCCGAGTTGGTGGCGCAATACTTCAAATACGAATTGGCGGCGGTGTTGCTGGCGGACGAAAACAGAAAATTTTCTATTCAAGGCATTGGCGGAACATACGCCGAAAAAATACAAAACGCTTTGCGCGAAGAAGAATTTATCAAACCCAATGGGGTGACGGGGTACGTTGCCCAAATTGGCGAAAGTATTTTGATTAACGATACAATCCAAAACAATTTATATCAACCCATCAAAGGCTGGGAAGCCCGCTCTGAATTATGCGTAGCCATCAAAGACGGCGACGAAGTCTTAGGCGTGATTGACGTTGAAAGCCGCCAACAAAACGCCTTTACGCATAACGACTTAATCGCTATGGAAGCGCTGGCGGGCATCTTATCTTCGGTGATTACCAGCGCCAATCAATATCAACGATTGCAAGAAACCGTAAAACAATTGCGATTAACCGAAACCGAACTCAAAGCCCGCATGGAAGCGCAACGCGCCGCTGAGGCAAAACTTTTGCAAGCCGAAAAAATGGCCACCGCAGGCAGGTTAAGCGCCTCTATTGCTCATGAATTAAATAACCCCTTGCAATCGGTGCAAAATTGTTTGCATTTAGCCGGGCGCGAAGATTTACCCCAAGAAAAAAGAAATGAATACTTCAATTTAGCCCGCACCGAATTAGAACGCCTGATGGTCACTTCTCGCCGCATGTTAGATTTTTACCGCCCAAACGCTTCTACGTTAGAAACGGTGAACCTCATTGACTTATTACAATATACGCTGACTTTACTATCCAAACAACTTACCGAAAGCAACGTGCAAGTAAGCGTAGATATATCTAACCCAATTCCGCTCGTCTCTGCTGTGGGCAGCCAAATTCAACAAGTGTTCATTAACTTAATCCTCAACGCCGCAGACGCTATGCCGCAAGGCGGCGAAATTAAGATTACCATATCGGCAGTGAATGATGGGGTGGAGATGATGTTTCAGGATACTGGAACAGGCATCCCCGAAGAAAGACGCGCCAACATCTTTGAGCCCTTCTTTAGTACCAAAGACGGCGGCACAGGCTTGGGCTTAACCATAAGTTACAATATAATTACTACGCATGGAGGCACGCTTGAATTAATGCCGCAAAATCATTCAGGCGCGTGTTTCCGAATCTACTTACCTGCCGGAGGAACGCAATGAAGTCGAACATTCTCGTCGTAGATGATGAACCGGTCGCAAGGCAATCTCTCACCGATATTCTCAAATTAGAGGGGTACATGGTCTCTGCCGTTTCAAACGGACAAGCCGCAGTGGAACACGTCCGCACACACGCTGTGGATATTATGATTGTAGATTTGAAAATGCCCGGCATGGATGGGCTGGAAGTGATTCAAGTCGTTAACCAAACCTCGCCTGAAACCGAAATTATTTTGCTCACCGCGCACGGCTCTATCGAATCGGCAGTGCAAGCGTTGCGTTTGCGCATTCACGATTATTTACTCAAGCCCGCCTCTCCGCCGCAAATTTTAGCCAGCGTCAAAAAAGGCTTATCGCGCCGCATGTCAAAATCGCGTATTGCCGCTGTGGCGAATGCAGATAGCGCGCAAGATATTTATACGCTGAAAGACGGAACGGCGGTAGATTTATCTCGCCGTCAAATCAAATTCAAAAATAAAGTCGAACATCTCACCCCTGCTGAAGGTCGTTTGCTGCGCATCCTCATGGAAAACGAAGGCAAAGTATTTTCGCATCGTGAATTGGTTTTATTGGTGCAAGGGTACGATACATCGCAACAAGAAGCCCCCGAAATTTTACGACCATTGGTCAGCCGCTTGCGCCATAAACTAGAAGCCTTCCCATTATTATCTGAGAAAGTGGTGAGCGTGCGCGGCACAGGCTATTTATATGAAGGCGGCGGATAACGCTCCGCTTCTTTTCTACGGGTATGCTTGCTTCTGTTTGAGATATTTTCATCACTCCGCCTCAACAGGGCAAGCGTTTTTTGGGCGATTTACAACGTCCCCAGCCATTGACCTGCCATTTTTGCTAAACCTGCCACTGCGCCTTGTCGCGCGGTGCAAGGAGGCAGAGATTCTAAAAATAATCTGCCATAAGGTTTGGTTAGCACGCGGCGGTCTAAAATGGCGACCACGCCTCTATCTGAAGCGGTGCGAATCAAACGCCCAAAGCCTTGCCGAAATTTGAGTATCGCTTCGGGTAAATAATATTCATGGAACGAATCTTCATATAACTCTGAACGCGCGGCAATGATAGGGTCGGAGGGGACTTCGAAGGGTAGTTTTGTAATCATCACAACCGATAAAGCGTCGCCTGGCACATCTACGCCTTCCCAAAACGAGCGCGTGCCTAACAGCACGGCTCTTTCAGTCGTTTTGAACGACTCGAGCAACGAACTGGCAGAGGAGCCTTCGCTTTGTTCATATACAAAAATATCTTCGCGCGCCAATGCGCCTGTAATGGCTTGCGAGGTTTTTCTTAATGCCGCATACGAGGTGAATAAAACCAACATTCTCCCGCCGGTGGCTTTGGCGGTGGCGATGATGGCTTTATCTAACATTTGTTGATAATTAAATGAGTTCGGCTCAGGCATGTCGTTGGCGACGTATAACAAAGCGCTGGATTCATAATCAAACGGCGAGCCGAGCGCCAGCGTATCCACCTCGTGCGCGTCTAGCGTGTTGCGGACGTAGGTAAATTCGCCGTGTGCGGTTAAAGTCGCCGAGGCTAAAATAACGCTGGCTTTTTCATACCATAAATGTTTTTGCATTAAAGGTCCTACGCGCAGCGGCGCCGCGTTTAACGATAACCTTTCGCCGCGCGGGTTCACCTCAATCCAGTAAATCAATTCATGAGAGGGTTTGTGCATTAAGCCAGAAGCGGCGGCTTCGGCTTCGGTCATGCGGCGCATGAGCGTGCTTAGGTTTCCCATGAGGTCTTCTAAATGATCGTGTCCTTCGCTGTATAAATCAGCCATCGCTTTGTAAATTTCATCCAGCGTTTTGAGTAGGTGATTCATCGTTTCGCTAATTTGCCCCCACACCATTTCTAAATCGTCCCAGCCTTGTAAGGCGCGTGTGGAAGGCGTAATGCGTAATTGCCATGAATAATTATTCTGTTGCTGACCTTGCCTTTGGACAGCGATAAATTCATTTAAGTAACTAAAAAATTGCTTTGATAGTTGTTCTAACCGAAAGGCTTGGTCGGTGGCGCGTTTTGATTTTTGTTGCAGCAAGCCAAAGTCAGACGGGCGCAATGCGTTATGGCTTTCTGTGAGCATTTTGCCAAGCAAGCCCGCCGATGTGCCGCCTAATTCTTTTAACATGCGTTCTAAATCTTGTTGAGTGAGGCGGAACGAGAGCGCGTTGGTTATGGCGCTTTCCATGTGATGGGCTTCGTCTATAATAACATAATCATATTCGGGCAACACTTTACTGCCTGTTGAAACGTCGGATAACAAAAGCGCGTGATTAACGATTAACAAATGCGAATTTTGCGCCGCTTGTTTTGCGCGGTAAAACGGGCAAGCGCCCCCCATGCGACCTAAGCATGTTTCTGTGGTGCAGTTATCGTCTTCTGCCGAAAGCCGCGACCAAATTTCCCTTTCGATAGGTCCTGTTAAATTCAAATCGTTTCTATCGCCGCTGGCGTTTTTCAATTGCCAGACGATAATTTTTGCCAGTACGCGCATTTCGTTGGCGTTTGCAGGTCCGCTTTTACGCATAAATTCCAGCCGGCGCGGGCAAAGGTAATTGACTCGCCCTTTCAACACTGCGGCGCGCACATCTAAATTCAAAGCCGCTTGCAGGTCGGGAATATCTTTTTTCATTAATTGCTCTTGCAAGTTAATGGTGTTGGTCGAAATCACAACGCGCGTATTATTTTGCACGGCAAATAATGCGGCTGGCACAAGATAGGCAAACGACTTTCCAACGCCTGTGCCTGCTTCTACCATTAAATGCCCGCCGTGCGATAATGCGTTGGCAACCGCTTTGAGCATTTCTACCTGTTCGGCGCGATGTTCGTACGCTTCAAAATACTGAGAGAATTGCCCGCCATGTTCGAGAATGGAGGCGACTTGTTCAGGGTCTAACGGAATTGGCTCTTCGACTTTTTGTATGGGCGGTGAGTCTGCGGCGGGTTTTGAATCAAACATCCCCTTGCGGGAAGAGGCGCGGGTTGTTTTTTTCGGTTGTATGCCCCGCTGACTAACTTCATATAAAACTTGTTCAAACACCCAACCTGAATCCCAATTGACAAAATTGCCAAGTTCAACAATTTCGCTTAATGTATCAAGCGGAAGTTCGCGGGCTAAATCAAGCAGGCGAAGATAAGCGGCTTGCGTGACGCGGGCATCGTCAAGCGCGCGGTGGGTGGCGGGCAGGGGAATGCCAAGTTGTTTGCCGAGCGCGCCAAGATTGTAGCGCGTGGCGGTGGGCATTAACACTGAGGCGAGTTCGTAGGTATCGAGCGTTTGTTGATATTCAAATAAACCCGCGTGACGTAAAAATTTAATATCAAAGCCCACGTTGTGACCAAGCAATGGCGCATCGCCGACGAAAGCGATTAGTTCGTGGGCAATATCGCGCAGGCGTGGGGCTTGCCGCACCATAGAGTCGTCAATGCCTGTTAGCCCTGTTATAAAATCGGGTATGTGTTTGCCTGGGTTGATGAGGGTGTGGAACTCATCTTCAATGCGTTTGCCATTAAATTTAACGGCGGCAATTTCTATGATTGAATCGCGGGTTTCATCTAAGCCTGTCGTTTCAATGTCTATGGAGATGATGCGGGTCATATTAGAACAAGTGTACCATAAACATTTTGATTCTTATTCTTTTGGGAACAATGCGGTAATTTCGGCAATCTTTGCGCTGGATAGCGCTCGATTTTTTGACATTTGGCGCATAAACTCTTTGAGTTGTTTTAATTTCATGGCTGGAACAGGAGAATCGTTCGCTTCTAATTCCGCATGGTCATTGGTGAAGACCAATACGGCTTTTACTTCAGGGATGGCGTTTTCGTCCGCCATGTTTTTTTTGAAAAACTTTTTAACAATTTCCACTTCCGCTTCGGCTTCTAAATCTGGGCGACCAATGCCCTCTTGACCGAAAATACGCATATAGCCTGCAAAGAATCCGCCGCCTTTGTTTTTCCAGCGATTCTTTTCAAAGTAAATTTTTCCGCCTTGATGATAGGGGAGCAAAACCCAAACGCCCGCCGGACCGACTAATAAATGCGAAACAGGCGAAGCGAAATGATACAAGTGAAACTCACTGTGCAATCCTTTTAATCCTGCGTCTAATTTTTCATACGGGCGTGGGGAACGCCCCCAACGATTGCCCATATACATTCCCACTTGCGTCATCATAAAACCAACCACAAGGCAAGCCAAAGAGTACGCAAATAGTTCTGGGCGGGCAATAGACAGATACATGCCAAGCCCTAGCACGCCCAACGCCCCCAAACTTAGCCATTGAGCAATTTTGCTGTTTCTAGTAATTAACTTTTCATTCTTAATAATTTTCATGGAGTTGATTTACCCGTTTTTTTGCGTTTTTAAACTCTCTTCAATCGCAGATTTCATCGCGTCTAGCACGTTCACATCCACAGCATGTTTAGCGACTCGTATCGCATTCTTAATGGCAAAGGCGTCAGAACGTCCATGCCCAATAAACACCAACCCGTTTATGCCAAGCAATGGCGCTGCGCCTTGTTCGCCGGGGTCGAGCAGTTTTTTGATTTTTCCCAAAGCCGGCTTTACTAATAATCCGCCAATTTTTGTGAGCAAATTACCGTTTTTGATGATATCTCGAATTGTATCGGTAATTAACTTAGCGACCGCTTCGGAGGATTTTAGCATTACGTTGCCTGTAAACCCGTCGGTTACCGCCACATCCACTTTACCGCCGATGACTTCTTTACCTTCTACATTGCCAAAATAATTTAATCCTGAATTTTTAATTAATGGCGTAGCCGCTTTGACTAATTCGTTGCCTTTGCCTTCTTCCTCGCCATTAGAAATTAAACCAACTTTTGGGTTTTTCACCCCGCGCACTCTTTCTGCATAAATACTCCCTAAAATTGCAAATTGCAAAAGATTTTCCGGCTTACAGTCGGGGTTTGCGCCAATATCTAGCACAACGCATGTGCCAGTGGCGGTGGGGAAGATGGGGGCTATCGCGGGTCTATCTACCCCGCGAATGCGCCCGAGGCGAAAAAGAGCAGTGACCATGCCCGCGCCTGTGTTGCCCGCCGTCACAAACGCATCGGCTTTTCCGTCTTTTACCAAATCCATGCCGACCGCCATTGAGTTTTTTGCGTCTTTGGCGCGGGCTTTCAACACCAACTCTTCGCCTTTATCTTCCATAGAAAGCATTTCGGGCGCATTGACGATTGAAATATTTAAGCCTTGCGTATTTTGCTTTTCTAAAACGGGTTTGATTATTTTTTCATCTCCCACCAATATAATTTCCACGTCGTATTCCCGTGCCGCTTGCACCGCGCCTTCCACGTCGGGCGTTGGAAAATTATCGCTACCCATTGCATCCACTACGATTCGCGCCATAATCATAATCTCCTAATTTTTATTTTTCTCTTAGCGGCAGTTTGCCCCTGCCAAAATATATTTGCTTGACAATAAAAGTAAGCCGATTATAATACGCCCTGCTTAAGCGCTGGTGCTGGAATTGGCAGACAGGCATGGTTGAGGGCCATGTGTCGCAAGACGTGGAGGTTCAAGTCCTCTCCAGCGCACTAAGTGAAAAAACTTCCAAGCGGAAGTTTTTTTGTTTTACAAAGTGGGGAGCGTAAAATAAAACGTTGAACCTTTATTCGCCCCTTCCGATTCAACCCAAACTTTACCGCCATGAAATTCAATAATCCTTTTCACCAGCGCCAGCCCAACGCCTGTGCCTTCTGACGTTGAATCTAATTTATTGAATAACCCAAACACACGCTCGTGGTAGGCAGGGTCAATGCCAATGCCATTGTCGCTGACAAAAAATATAACCGCGTTATTTTCTCTTTTAACTCCAATTTTGATTTTTGGATTTTTTTGCGCCCCCATAAACTTGGCGGCGTTATCAATGAGATTTTGCAAGGCTTCGACGATTCTTACGCGGTCCACTTTGACGACTGGGAGATTCGCTTCAATTTCTACGGGAATATTGTTTGCCCGTAGTCTGCCTTGCGCCAAGCCGACGGCTTCTTTGGCTATTTCTTCAAACGCAACTTCTTGCGGTTCGTTAATCATGCGCCCAATGCGCGAGAGCGAAAGCAACTCGTTTAAAAGTCTTTCCATTTTATTAACCGCGTCTAAAATGCGTTCAACGCTGCGCTGCGCTTTTGCAGCGTTGCCGCTTTTCAAGTCTCTTGCTAGCAGACCTGCAAACCCGCCAATGGTGATGAGCGGGGCTTTCAAATCATGCGAAACCGTGTAAGTGAATCTTTCTAATTCGTTGTTTTTATCTTGTAATTCGTTGAGGGCGTTTTCTAACTGGGTGATTTCGTATAAGGTGTATAACAAACAATCTTCCATTTTGACTTTAATTTTGGCTACCGAAAGCGCCACCACTGCAATTTCGCCCGATTTTTTTCTTAAGTGCGCCTTAAACTCGCGCAAATGCCCTTTCTGTTGCAAGATTTCACGGTGCTTTTCTCGTTCGACTTGGCTTGCCCAAATGTTTAAGTCGTTGGGGTAATGGTTAACCGCCTCTTCACGCGAGAACCCTGTGAGGGTTGTAAAAGCAGGGTTGACTTCCAGAATGAGGCGGTCGGATAATCTGCCAATCACCATTGGAATCAGCGACTCGTGAAAAGTCGTCTGAAATTTTTCTTCAGAGGCTTTAATTTCTTCATCCGCTTTTTGGCGTTTGATTAATGCGCCCAACAAGCCTGCCGCAATTTTCATCGCGTCCACTTCCACTTGCGACCAAGGCTTCACGCGAGCGCAATCGTCAAACCCGATAATGCCCCACCATACGCCGTCTATAAAAATTGGCACGTCTAACAAGGTTTTGATTTGGTGTTGGCTTTTTTTGCCTTTCCACTCTTCTGGAAACGCTTTGGTTGAGTCGTAATAAGGCTTGCCTGCGCTTAAAGTTTCATACCAGTCCATCATGCTTGCGTGCTTAAGCGGCACGTTTTGAAAATCAGAAATATCGTCAGCGGTTTCGCAGTTTGTATTTGACCATTGATATTTTAGGCTGGATACTTCAGCCCCATGTTCGTCGAAATGATTTTCAAACAGATAGGCGTGGCTGGCTTGCGCGGCTTCGCCTAGCAGACTTAATACATCGTTGATTTTTGTTTTCCAATCGGCGGTTTCCACCAGCATCTGCGCCGACTGAGCGACAACCGATAATAGTTTTGCGTTTTGCAATGCCGTGAGTTCTGAAGTTTTTCGGCTTTCGGTTTCGCGCCGAAGCCCTTGCATTGTAAACGCGATAATGCTCGATGAAATTTGCAGCAAAATGGCAATCGCGCCGAAGATGACGATAACGATATATCTGACGCTGGCAAAAATGTAACCTTGTTCTTGGGCGTAGGTTTGAGTAGCCAATAAAAACGCCAGACTACTTAAGAACACGGTAATCCATTGCGTTGTTGCGCTGAATAAATTAGCCGTCAGAATAATGCCTAGCGCAAATTGTAAAATTGCCAGCGTAATTAATTCGGGTTGTGTGGAAAGAATGAAGCCTGAAATTAAAAAAATAGCGGGCGGAAACAACCTAGCAATTCGCCACCCGCCTTTGCCAATTAAAGTCCATGCCGCCGCGTGCAAGATATTCATGCCTAACATTAAGAATAGGGGCCAAATGGCGGGGGCTTGGGCGGTTAAATCTAATACAGCGACGGCAACCGTTGAAATCAATAAGCTCAAACCGATAATGGCAAATACAGCCCGTGTAGTATGTTCGAGGCGTTTTTCTTCCGTTTGTATATCTCCAGAAGGCTTGAGCGCGAATCTTAACTCTGATAAAAAATTCATCTAATACTTCTACTTCCACTGTTCCCACGCTATGTGCGGCATAGGCTGGGGCGCAATTTCTTTTATAAGTTCGCTAATAAAAACAAATTGATAGTTTTGTTCCGCTAAAAATTGAATCATTCTCTCAAAATAATCAAAGGCTTTGGCTGAGTTCCTCGAAAGCGCGAATTTTTCAACGCCGGTTACGACGTTATTAGGAATATTTGCAAAATAAAAATCGTGCGGATGCGAAAGCGCTAACGCATAATTTGGTAAGCCGAATAGTTTTAATAACAGTGCGTACGCTCTCCAGCCCAAAAGTTTAACGTAACTTAAGGCGAAAACAATTCGAATTGTTTCAATAGAGGTGAATGGGAGTTCAATTAATGATTTCCCATCTGCCCGCGTGACGCGAAAAGGGATGTTTGGCATGTGTAAGTTGAAATAGCCAAATTTACCTGGGCGAATGGACGGATATACGCTGGCGTCATACACAAAATCATGGTCAAGTAAATAGCCCAACCCCGCTTTGTCAATTTGCCCGATGGGCGCTCGATAGCCAAGAGGCGGTTTGCCAGTAAATTCAGAATAGGCTCGCTTTGCGTTTTGAATTTCATCTAATTTGCAAGCGTTGAGAGGGTTGTGGGTGTGTGAGTGAATGGCATACTCTAATGGGATGCGCGTAGCCATTGATTTGAAAATAACGCCATATCTTTCGAATAAATTTGTCACTGTAAACATGGTGACTTTAACGTTGTATTTGGCGATAATTGAGATATACCGCTCACGATATTCTGAATGTTCTAGTAAGCGGATGCGCTTTTCAGGGTCGCCATAATCTGGCTCCATGTCTAAAGTGATGCAAGCGAACTTTTTCATTCAGGCAGGTTGGTTACATAATAAAAATTATTTTTCTTAATAACGCGCAAATTGGTAAAGCCAAACGGCGCGGCGATTTTTGCAAATTCATCTAAAGAATACAAATATACGCCGGGCAAGCGATTCACGCGAATATACACTTGCCGTAATATCCAAGTGGGGAATTCTTTTTTGCGGGCATAATCAGGAAAATCTAACAAGATATATTTTGTGCGTAAGTTTCCAAGAAAGTTTGCCATGTCTTGCGCGTTGAAATATTCAATAACGCCTAAAGCGGCGGCAATATCCACTTGTGGGAGCGTGACGTTTGGCAAGGCAACATCGGCTACCGAAAACTCCAACTGCGTTTGTAAGCTTAATTCGGCTGCGCGCGCTTTTGCAAAGTTTACCGCCTCGTTAGAAATATCTATGCCGAAGACTTTGCTTGCTCCCGCTTCAATCATTTGAAAGGCAAACCGACCAGAGGCGCAGCCGACGTCTAAAACGGTTTTGTCTTTAATGTGGGGTTTGATTAATTCTAATGCAGTTTGCATACGCACATACATGGCGTCGCCGCGAAACACGGTGGAAAGTTTATCCCACCAAGTTGCTTTTTGTTGACCTTCTTTGAAATAAGCGCTCGCCTCCCAACTTGTGAGGCGTTCTTCCCAATATTTTGCCGATTGTGATTTTTGATGAATTTGATTCATAGCCGCGATTGTACTCGCCTCGCTTTCTTGATTTTTATTTGGCTCTTCCGCCTCGACATTAATTTATAATCAGGCTGCAGCACGTCACTGCGCCTTCTGCTTTGGCAAGTTCATCTACGTTCACATTTTTGATTTTGAAGCCTTTTGCTTCAAGCAGGGCTTGCGTTTTGGGGAATGCGTGGGGGTAGATGATATGCCCACGAATGGGCAAGCAATTTGCCCCGTAGGGTTCTGAAGCATGGACTTCGATGAGGTTGTAATCAGCAAAATACCTTTCGTCTATCCAGTTTTTATTAATCAATAAAGTTTCTTCGTCCACTTTTGTAACGGCGCTTTTGAGGTGTAGGCAATCTTTTAATTCAACGCCCAGCGCTTGATAGCCGTATTGATTCAGTAACTGATTAAGTTGCTCAACGGCTTGCGCGTTGCTTCGCGTGGATAAGCCGACATAAATTTTTTTGTCCAGCGCTAATACGTCGCCGCCGTCTAGCGTGGCTGGCTCGTTAATGTGCGCTAACGCTCTGTATGGCGATAAGGCTTTGATGATGGTTTCGGTTTCGGGTTTGCGCGAGTCGGCGCCGGGGCGGGCGATGACGGCAAGTTCAGGAAGAATGAAGGCGGTGTCTTCGACGAAAACTGAATCGGGTAAATCGGGTTCTTCTGACAGTTCGATAACTTCGCAACCTAATTCTTTTAATGTGTAAACATATTCTTGATGTTGCTGGCGCGCAATATCTAAATCAATAGGCGTGCGTTCAATGTGCGTGATTTCGCATTCGTTAAAACGCGGGCTGATTTTTCGGGTAATGGCAATGGTCATTTTTGTGATTTTATAGCGAGCGTTCCGCAGGCGTAGGGTGAGGCTGTTATTTTCGTTACGCCTGCGGAATGACGTTTAGCGTTTTTCAATTATTCCGCCGAGCGGTAGCGTTCAATGAGGGCTTTGGTGCGCGGGTCTTTAGGGTTGGTGAATAATGTTTCGGGGGCGGTATCTTCGATTAATTCGCCTTCTGCCATCACAATCACCCTGTCGGCCACTTCGCGGGCGAAGCCCATTTCGTGGGTGACGACAATCATAGTCATACCTTCGTTGGCGACTTTTTTCATCACGTTTAGCACTTCGCCGATTAATTCAGGGTCGAGCGCCGATGTGGGTTCGTCAAATAGCATAACGCGCGGTTGCATGGTGAGGGCGCGCGCAATGGCGACGCGTTGTTTTTGCCCGCCCGATAAGCGAAGTGGGTATTCGTCTTTTTTGAATAACATGCCGACGCTATCTAAATTATGTTCGGCAAGTTCAATGGCTTTTTGTCTGTCCATGCCTTTGACGATGACGGGACCTTCGATGACGTTTTCTAAAACGGTCATGTGGGGGAATAAGTTAAATTCCTGAAACACCATGCCTGTTTTTAGGCGCACTTCGTGAATCAGTTGGTTTTTTTCTTTGCCTTTCGATTCGGCAGGCACAATCACGCCGTCCACTTCAATTGTGCCGTGCGAGGGTTCTTCTAAAAAGTTAATGCAACGCAATAGGGTGCTTTTTCCAGAGCCGCTTCGCCCAATGAGGCATACGACTTGTTTTTCTGGCACTTCGAGGCTGATGTTTTTTAGCACATGCAAACGACCAAAGTATTTGTCGAGATTAGAAATTTTTACAATTGGATGGTGCATGTTATCGGTCTCCTTTGGCGAGACGGGCTTCTAATTTCCCTTGAAAATAGGTGAGGATTAAAGTAAGCGCCCAGTAAAACATAGCCGCCATAATGAGGGCTTCGAGGCTGTTGAAGTTTGCGCGACCTACTTTTGTGGCGCGCCACATCAATTCATGCACAAAACCCGTAGCCGAAACTAATGCAGAATCTTTCGTCATGGAGATAAAATCGTTGCCCATTGGGGGAATGGCAAACCTCAGCGCTTGCGGTAAGACAATGCGCCTCATGGTCTGACTGGGAGTCATGCCCAGCGCCATGGCGGCTTCTCTTTGCCCTTTGCCGACGGAACTGAGCCCCGCCCGAAACGTTTCGGACATGTAGGCGCCATAGTTTAACCCCAATGCTAATACGCCAGAAACAATGCCCGTTAGCACAATGCCTAATTGCGGCAACGCGAGGAAGAAAAAGAAAATTTGCAAATATAGGGGCGTTCCGCGAATGAGCGAAACATAAAAAGTGCTAAGAGCATAAATAGGCGGGAATTTGGATAACCTGCCCAGCGCCGCTAATAATGCCATGCAGATTGCAAATAAGATTGAAAGGGTTGAAATTAGTAAGGTTTGCCCTAACCCGCCAGCGATGAAGGAAATGTTTTTGAGAATAAAGGCAGTATCTACCGTGATGGTTTTGAATGTGAAAGCGCCAATTTGAAAATTTTGCCCACTGAATAAAAATACCAATATCAAAAATAAAATTCCCCACGAAACGCCGACGTTAGCGCGAAATTTTCGTTCTTGTCTTAATTGCGCCTGATATAGCGCTTCGGCTTGCGAAATGGGTTCTTGCGCGGAGTTTGTTAAGGCGGTCATCACTACCTCCATCGGGCTGAAGTCATTATTGATATGATGCGATTGATTACAGACGGTTTATAACCGACTGCGTATGAGGTGAAATTATAATTAAAAAGGGAAGCGATGAGCCATCGCTTCCCTTTTTAATAAGAGTTTATTACGGCACTTTTGTAATATCTACGCCGAACCATTTAATGGAAAGTTCGGTGAGTCTGCCGTCATTGTGCATGGCTGTAATTGCATCGTTGACTGCGGCAATTAAGGAGGCGTTGTCGAGGCTGGCGGATTTGTCAAACGCGGCGGCGAGGTCCTCAGAGAACACGGCGCCGTCTAATTTGACGACAGGAATTCCCGCTTCGATGTTAGCGTCTACAACGGTTTCAGAGGTGACGTATGCCACAAAGTCGGTGCGTCCCGCTTCAATGGCTTGAGCACATTCTTGGTCGGTTGCCAAAGGCACAACGGTAATGCCTTCTGGCGCAGAGGCGTAAATGGAAGATTCTGGTAAGCCTAAGGCTTCCATATCGCCATTTAACCAAGCTTCATAAGTGGTGGCTGTGCCAGCGCATATCGCCTGACCTGCCAAGCCTTCTAATGAGGTAATGCCCGAATCGGCGGCAACCGCCACAACGGCGGGGGTGTAATAGTAAGGCACGCTGAAATCAAGCGCTTGTTGGCGGGCGGTGGTGATGGTCATAGAACCAATGCTCACATCCCATTGGTCAGCCCAAGAGCCGGCGGTGATTAAGTCCCAATCTGGCGTGACGAAACAAGCTTCTACGCCGAGCGCTTCGGCAACGGCTAACGATACGTCAATGTCGAAGCCCTGAATTTCTTCTGAGGTTAATGCGTCGGCAGGGCATTTTGTATCCGCTGGGCGTGTGCCGTCAGTTTTGGGGAAAGATTGCGGTTCATAGTTCAAATCTGAAGAAACGAGGATATATCCGCGTTCTTGAATTGCGCCGAGCAAATCCGATGCGGATGAACCGCCGCCACCGCAGGCTGTCAACGCGAGGGAAGCCACAACCAAGAGGCTTACCAAAGTCAAAAGTTTTTTCATGTTCTCCTCCAAGAGAATTAGAAAGATGGGCAACGTGCAGTTGCCGCGAAATAATTTTATTCCGCGCTTTAAGGATAGACTATTTTTTGTAATTCCGCAAGGATATTTATTGTTAAATTTCATAATGGTACAATTAAGTAATTCGTCGAAATAGATTTTATAAAAACAGGCTCTCGGCGATTTGAGCGATAAAACTATACTCACGGAGGTTGTATGCCTGCAGTCTTCCCTAGCGCAGAATGGTTAGAAGGCTTGAAAAATAAACTAAACACAGACGAAAAATATAAAGAAATTGCAAAAAACTGGGAAGGAGATTTATTTTTCTTTATTGAGCCAGCGGGGAACTTAAAAGAACGCCTCACGTTTTATCTCGATTTATGGCATGGGACTTGCCGAAAAGTCGCTTATATGCCCAGCGCCGCCGACTATCCAAACCCTGCTTTTACCCTAACCGCTTCCTATAACCATATTACAGACGTATTAACCGGCAAATTAAACCCCATGACCGCCATGATGACCATGAAATTAAAAGTGCAAGGCAGCATGGGGTATATGATGCGCAACGTGCCAACCGTGTTAGATTTTGTGCGCTGCGCCCAAGAAGCGACAGACGAGATTTTGTAAATCGTACATCAAAAAATCACATGCTCCCAATTCTAAAAATCAACCTCACCACTAATGAAACGGAAGAATTCATTATCCCTAAAGAATGGGAAAAAGATTTTTTAGGCGGCGCTTCGCTCGGCGCGAGGATTTTATATTCATCCTTAACCAAAGAATTAAACCCACTTTCTCCCGAAGCGCCGTTGTTATTTATCAACGGTCCGCTCACTGGCACAAACGGACCCACCACAGGGCGTTTTGTCATTTGCGGCAAAAGCCCCGCCACTCATTTATGGGCTGAGTCGAATATTGGCGGCTTTTGGGGACCAGAACTACGCAAAGCAGGCTACGACGGCGTGTGGATTACAGGAAAAGCCCCACGCCAAGTTTATATTTGGATTCAAGATAAAAAAGTTGAAGTTCGAGAAGCGGCGCATATTTGGGGGCAAGACGTCTATGAAACGCAGGAAAGCGTCAAAGCGGAAGTCGGAAGCAAAAGCGCAAGAGTCGCTTGTATTGGCGAAGCGGGAGAAAATCAAGTTTTATACGCCTCTATTTGTTGCGACCACGGACGCATGGCAGGGCGCACGGGCTTAGGCGCGGTGATGGGGGCAAAAAATCTCAAAGCGCTTGCCGTGCAAGGCTCGCAAAAGTTTGAGTTAACGCCAGAGTACATTCGCTTGCGCTCTGAAGCGAATCGCATATTGAAACAAGATAATGAAACGCGCGTGATGAATGAAGTCGGCACGGCGGGCGCGGCAAATTACTCAGAATATTTAGGCGCTATGCCTTCCAAATATTATCAGCAAGGCGCATTTGAAAATGTAGATAATATATCCGGCTCAAAAATGGCGGAAACGATTTTGGTGGGCAAAAGCGCCTGTCAGGGATGTGTGATTGCCTGCGGGCGCGTGGTCAACTTGGGCGACGGCGCGAAGCGGAAAGGTCCAGAATATGAAACTATCGTCGGCTTCGGTCCAAATTTATTGATTGACGATTTGCATGAAGTGACGCGCTTAGGCGAACTGTGCGATAAATACGGCATGGATACGATTAGCGCCTCGAATACGATTGGATTAGCGTTTAAACTTTTTGAGGAAGGAAAAATTACGCTTCACGATACGGGTGGGCTTGAGTTAACGTGGGGAAATGTTCTTTCGGTTCGGCAATTGATTCGCATGATTGCCCGCCGCGAAGGCATTGGCGATTTGTTGGCGAACGGTTCAAAGCGATTTGCCCAAGCCTTTCAGTCGGAAGATGAAGCCGTGCAAGTGAACGGGTTAGAGGCGGCTTATCACGACCCACGCGGCGTTTCGGGAATGGCGCTTTCTTATGCCACCAGCCCGCGCGGGGCGTGTCATAATCAATCGGATTATTTTTTTGTAGATTGGGGGCATACTCACGAGCAAATCGGCATTTATTTTTATGAACGCCAAGCGCAAGCCGAGAAAGCCGCCAACGTTGCCAATCATCAAAACTGGCGCACGCATTTTAATTCGGTCGTCATTTGTATTTTTGCGCATGTGCCGCCCGAAACGCAAGTAGATTTGCTCAATGCGCAATTAAACTTGAATTGGAGCGTTGAAGACTTAATGAAATCGGGCGAGCGGGCATGGAACTTAAAAAGAGCAATCAATAATCGTTTAGGAATTACCCGTGAAAACGATAAACTACCAAAAGCGATGTTAGAGCCTTTCAAAGAAGGCGGCGCGGCGGGCTTTACGCCAGATATTCAGGGCATGTTATTTGCCTATTATCAAGCCAGAGGTTGGGATTGGGAAACTGGCAAGCCGAAAAAAGAAAAACTGCTTGAATTAGGTTTGGAAGAGGCGGCGAAGGATTTGTGGGGCTAGATTAGGTAAGCGTCAATCGTCCCAAAGGTTTGTTTGCTGTCCTTTGGGACGATTTTTTTATTTCGCACAACGAAAGCCGACAATATCATCGCGCTCGGGGAAAGCCCAGTGCCGATTTGTAACGCGAATGGCGCGTAAGACGGTGTTCCAAGCGCCGCCGCGAATGCTCTTAATCGTTCCGCTTTCTGGACCGGTTGGGTTTTCATACGGCGAGTTGGCGTAATAATTTTCGTCATACCAATCGGCTGTCCATTCCCACACATTGCCCGCCATGTCCATTACGCCATACGGGCTGGCGCCTAATTCAAAAGAGCCAACGTTTGTAAATTGATTAAATAGAAAATCATAATTGGCGGTTGGTTCGTCTAATAACGTATTGCCCCAAGGGAATAACCTGCCATCTGTGCCGCGCGCCGCTTTTTCCCATTCGGCTTCGGTGGGCAGTCTTCGCCCAGCCCACGCGCAATATGCCGCCGCTTGAGTCCATGCCAGCCCTTGCACCGGTTGATTTGGCTCTTGATAAAACGCCTCGCTTGGAAGCACAGGCAATGTGCATGCGCCCTCTTCAAGGCATTGGTTATACATGCCGTTGGTCACCTCGGTTTTATCAATCCAATAAGCGTCTAAATACACATTGTGCTGAGGCTTTTCGTCATCGGCGGCGTCAGGGTCGTTTTCGGCGCTGCCCATCACAAACTCGCCCGCCGGAATATACACCAACTGCATCCCGTCTTTTTCCGAAATTTGATTTTCTTTGCTGGCGTTAGAACTCGCGCAGTTTGCAAGTAATAAACTTAAAACAATGTAACCGAACAGAATTTGTTTTCGCATCAATTTTATTCCTTTTGCATTACTTGAAACAAAGTAATTTGCATTCCATCAGGGTCTTGTAAGCGGACGTTGTAATCTCCCCAAGGGGTCATCACAGGTTCGTGAACTAACGTCGCCCCATGATTTAATAACCGCTTCATCGCGGATTCTAAATCTGGCACTTGAAGCGCGAAGCGAATCTGCCCGCTGATGCGTTTGCCCGCTTCCATATCGTCAATCAATTTGGCTTGGTTTTCATCAAATACTTCTAGCGAGGCGTTGCCCATTTCTAACATTAAGGCTTTGCCGTCGCCGTTGTTCCAAATTGCGGCGGGTTCAATGCCTAACCCTTCGCAATAAAATTTCACCGATTTTTCATAATCTTTGACGGTGAGCGCAATGCGCATTTCAAGAATAGGATGTTTGGACATAGTTAAAGTTTATTTTTTTATCTGAAGTTATACCTTGCCCCGAAGTTTTTAGAGAACCTTCGAGGCATCGCGCAGACGGCAAGCGTTGCATTACGGCGCAATGACCTGCACAGCGGACGGGAAAATTTTATAATCAAAATCCGTTAACCATGTATCGAATAATTCGCCGTCTGTATGCGCAGGGGAGGGTTTATCAAGGCGAATTTTTAAGCGCGTGCAATGGATTTCGTAGATGTCTTCCAGTTCAACCATGTTGCCTGTATCGGGCTTCATGGCTTTGGGCAACACCTGAAACATACCCAAACGGGATTTGCGATAAGCATGGACAAAGGTAAGTTTTCCATCGAATGGGTTGGCGTGAGGCGTCATATAAAAAATTCCGCCTGTACGGTTAGCGTTCCCTACCGAAACCAAACTAATCGGACCTTCATACGAACCGCCATCCCATTCTAATTTTGCGTTCCAATTGGGTCTGTCCATAATCCCTTGTATTGCGGCAATCAAATAGCGCGGCACGCCAGAAACCCAAGTGATTTTTTCTTGCTTTGTGGTGACGTATGGCTCTAAGCCTGTGGCGGAATTATTTAAGAAATAGCGTTCGTTACATTTGCATAAATCAATCGCTCGCGTTTTTCCTTTGGCAATCATTTGCGCCGCCGCAGAAAAATCGCGAGGAATGCCGATGTTATCGGTCAAATCGTTTGCCGTGCCAAGCGGAATGACCCCCAGCGTAATCGGAAACGCAGAGCGTTCATCCCAACTTTGCGCCGCGCCGTTTATTACTTCACCAATCGAGCCGTCGCCGCCTGCGACAATCAAAGTCGTAAAACCTTGTTTCACGGCGTCTGCCGCCAATTCAATTAAATGGTCGGCATGTTGCGAAACCGATACATCAAAATCAACGCCCGCCGCCCGCAAAGCGCTTTCGGCTTCGCCCCAACGCTTTTGCGAATTCCAACGATTTGAATATGGATTATGTAAAATTTTGATTTTCATTGTTTATTTCCATTCGCTTTGTTCTAATTTTACCTGAACTCCATTTTGTGATTAACATTCTCACGCGCACTCTAACGCGCGCCTCTGCCCCAGCCAAAACCCATAATGAATTTGTTTTTCGATACACATCCTCGCTGACGCTCCTAAAATCGCGCCATTCATTTTCTATAAATTCTTTCATTTCCGAAGGCGTATCCCAATAATAAAACAAATCAAAAACGGCTTCTTTTTCTTTGATATACCAACCTTTCGCTTCAACCTCCCTCAAGGCTTGATTCGCCCCTTCTTCATGCGCTAACCCTTCAGGCGTGTCGTTCAATCTACCAGCCAGTTGATATTGCTGTGCGTCTTGTATTTCCACCTGCCAGTTTGACTCTAGCGCGCGCAAGTCAATAAACGCCCCATTTGGTTTTAGGATTCTTTGAATTTCGCTTAATGCGTCTATCTTGTCTTTATCGTCAATACAACACAGCGCTAACCCGCCAACGACAATATCGAAAGAGTGGCGTTTCAGCGGAATGTGTTTTGCGCTTGCGTTGAAAAACAAAACATGCTGGCTAGAATTTATGAGGGCGTCGGCTTGAGCGACGCGAAGCGCATCATGGTCAACATCAAACGCAACGACGCGCGCGGCAAGTTTGGCGTATTTCCAAGTTAGCCGCCCCTCGCCGCACCCTACTTCTAACGCCTGTTTACCTGAAAAGTCGGCAAATTGTTGAAGCGTTTTGCTCTCTTTGTTTTCTGGGTCTCTTTGCATGATGTTTTTTTACAATGTATCAAAGGCGAAAATTTATTCGCATCTTCCAAATCAATTTTGTTTCTGTTTTATTGGGTTGCCTGCTTCATCCGCTTTACAGAAGCAACCACCAATTCTTTCAAAACTTTTTTGTCCACATCATCTAATTTTTTAATGTATAAACAGCCCACGCTGGTTTTATGTTTGCCAAGTTTTTTGAGCAACTCTTTTGATTCTTCAAACCCGCCCATGAGATACAACGTTAGGTTTTGTTTGCGGGGCGAAAAGCCGGTTAGCATCCAATCGCCTTCGCGCCCGCTTTTGCCTTTATAGTGATAACTGCCAAACCCAACGATACTTGTCCCCCACATTTTTGGTTCCTCTTTTGTGGCTTGTTGCATTATTTTGAGAATTTCATAGCAATCGTTTCTTACTCGCTCGTCTTTGACTGTGTTCAAAAAGCGTTCCACGCTGGCGTCGTTGACTTTTGTTTTCAAATCGTTTTTAGCCATTTTAGCCTCCGTGCTTTGTAAAATCTGCGCTTGCCGATTCGTTAATTAACTCTTGCAATACGTTTTTATCAACATCTGCAAGTTGTTTAATATACAAACATGCCTTGCTTGTTTTGCATTTGCCAAGATTTTGAATTAACGGGTGACGACCGATATATTCCATCAGATATAGCGTAATATTTTGCTTGCGCGGAGAAAAACCTATAATCGGCATATCGCTTTCATGACCGCTGGCGTATCGGTAGTGATATTCTCCAAAGCCGACAATGCTAGGTCCCCACATTTTAGGCTTTTGTTGAGTCGCTTTTTCCATCATCTTTGCAATTTCAAAGCAATCTCTGCGCTTTTGCTCGTCCTCAATCAAATTGAGAAAATCTTCAACGCTTGCTTCGTTCTTTTTGGTTTTTAGCTCTACTTTTTTCTTCATGCCAATCTCCTTTTAGAGAAACAAATCCACAAAGGAATTTTAGCATATATGTTCTATTTATGGGTGGAGATTTGGCGACTCAGAAACGTCTCGGTTTTAGGAGATACAAGCAAAGACCAACGCCTAAATTTCTTTATAGTGATACAGCTCCCACTTATCGGCATCCCATTGAATCAATTCCAACATATTGCCAGAGGGGTCGTAAATGCCGGCAAACAGCCCGCCAAAAAATTTCTGCGGGGTTTCATGAATCATGCTTACCTGTTTTGTTTTTAATTCTTCTAAAGTTTGGGCAAGGTCGTCTACTGCAACGCCTAAAATCACGCGGCTTTCGGTTGGCTCTAAATTTTCAACGTAATGTAAAGCAATAGGGAAACTTTCTTGTTGTAAGATAACAAATTTAGGATATTGGTGGTCTTTTCGAATAATTTCAAAGCCTAAAATTCCCACATAAAATTCTAAGGCTTTATCCATGTTGTTGACTAGAATGGTCGTAAAAGAAAGCCTGTTCATAGAAGGAATTGTAGCATATTGAAAATAAAACAGAGCGGATGAAACTCACCCGCTCTGTGCGTTACTTATCTAATAGCGCTTTTACGCCTGGCAGTTCTTTGCCTTCTAAAAATTCTAACGAGGCGCCGCCGCCCGTAGAGACGTGCGTCATTTGTTTGGCGACTCCCGCTTTTTTGACGGCGCTAGCAGAGTCGCCGCCGCCGATGACGGTGATGGCTTTTGATTCGGCTAGCATTTTTGCCAATGCGAATGTGCCTTCGGCGAACTTGGGCATTTCAAACACGCCGACGGGTCCATTCCAGACGATTAACTTTGCGTCTTTCAGCGCTTCTTGATATCGCGCTAAAGTTTTTGGACCGACATCTAACATGCGCCAGCCTGCGGGGATTTTATCTACATCTACGATTTGTGTGTTGGCGTTTGCGTCAAATTTATCGGCAATGACTGCGTCCACCGGGAGAATTAATTTATTTGCCGATTTACCTAAGATGGATTTGGCGATTTCGATAGATTCTTGTTCGACCAAACTATCTTGCATGTTTAAGCCCTGCGCCGATAAAAATGTGTTTGCCATGCCGCCGCCGACGATTAACTTATCGCACTTTGCGAGCAAGTTTTCAACGACGAGAATTTTGTCGCTGATTTTTGCCCCGCCGAGAATGGCGATGTATGGATGTTCTGGGTTTGCTACGGCGCGACCTAAATATTCAAGTTCTTGTTCCATTAAAAAGCCGGAGACGGCGGGGAGAAACCTTGCTACGCCTTCGGTAGAAGCGTGGGCGCGATGCGCAGAGCCAAATGCGTCGTTGACGTACACTTCGCCAAGCGCAGCGAGTTTTTTGGCGAACTCTAGGTCGTTTTTCTCTTCTTCTGGGTGAAAGCGCGTATTTTCAAGCATTAAAACTTGTTTGGGTTTTAATGCTTTTGCCATTTTTTCCACTTCTTCGCCAATGCAATCGGGCGCCATTTGGACGGGCATCTCTAAAAGCGAAGATAATGTTTCCGCGGCGGGGCGCAGGCTGAATTCAGAGTCCGAAGCGGATTTTGGTCTGCCGAGGTGACTCATCAAAATTAAAGAGGCGTTTTGCTCCAAGATGTATTTAATGGTGGGCAAAGCGGCGCGGATGCGTTTGTCGTCGGTCACTTTGCCGTCTTGCATTGGCACGTTGAAATCAACGCGCATGAGCGCGCGTTTGTTTTTTAGGTCAATGTCTCTTACTGTTTTTTTGTTCATAGTTCGCTTAAAGTTTTTTTGCCATCAGGGCGGTCAGGTCTGCTGTGCGGCAAGCGTAGCCCCATTCATTATCATACCAAGCCACCACTTTCACCATGTTGCCGATAACAAGCGTATCTAGCGAGCTATACACGGATGAGTACGTTGTGCCGCGCAAATCGGTGGAGACGAGCGGTTCATCGGTGACGCTTAGAATGCCTTCCATAGAGCCGCGCGAATATTCAATCATGGCGCTGCGAATGTCGTCGGCGCTGGCTTCTTTATTTAGAATGGCGGTGAAATCTACCACTGAAACGGTTGGGGTTGGCACGCGAAACGCCATGCCGCCAAATTTTCCTTTGAGCTCAGGAATGACTAAGCCAACGGCTTTTGCCGCGCCTGTGGCAGACGGCACAATATTTTGTCCGGCGGCTCGGGCGTCGCGCAAATCTTTTGCGCCGAGGTCTTGTAGTTTTTGTGAATTGGTGTAAGCGTGAACGGTGGTGAGCAAGCCTTTATCAATTCCAAATTTATCGTTTAGCACTTTGGCAACAGGGGCAAGCCCATTGGTGGTGCATGAAGCGTTAGAAACAATATGATGTTTGGACGAATCGTATTTATCGTCATTCACGCCTAAGACAATTGTGATATCTTCATTTTTTGCTGGGGCAGAAATAATAACTTTTTTCGCGCCGCCCGATTCGATGTGCGCTTTGGCTTTGGTTGCGTCGGTAAACACGCCTGAACATTCCAAAACAATATCCACGCCCATTTCTTTCCATTTAATAGCGGCGGGGTCTTTTTCGGCGGAAACTTGAATGGTTTTGCCGTCCACCACGAGGTTGTTATCTTTTACTTCCACTGTGCCTGCATACGCGCCGTAGGTTGAATCGTATTTCAACAAATGCGCGTTGGTGGCGGAGTCGAATAAATCATTAATAGCCGCCACTTCAATATCTTTTGCATGGCGTTGTTTGATGGTGCGAAATACCAAACGCCCAATGCGACCAAATCCATTAATACCGACTTTTACTGTCATGAGATGTTCCTCCGATGTTTGAGTTTGCGAATCGTTATCCGCGTTTTTTTGTGTGATTTCAAACTTTGATTTTACTGCGATATGCTTGATTTGTGGAAAATTTTCGCGCTTCTTTTTCTTAGGGGATATTTGATTCTGTTTTATTGAATTTTTTCTTATCTTTCGGCAGACCTGATAGGTTTTGTTGAGCGATTTTCCTTTCAATCTTCTTTGAATGAAAAAGAAATCTAACGGTTATGGTTCTACGAAAGCGGTCCCGTTCTTTCATAAAAAATATCCATAATAATTTGAGCCAGTTTTTTCGAGTCGTGCCGCCAAGGGTGGGCTTCTTCGGTCAAGTTGGCTGTGTAAGTTCTTGAATCTTCCAAAATTTTTTCATCCGCAATGACGAAGCGAGAGTCGGGAGATAATGTTCCGTTGTAATTGTCGTTGCATAAAATTATATCGAACAAATCTTCGCCGACATGGTCTTGCAAAGCGCGGATATGGTCGGAGCAGGTGAACGAGTCGGTTTCGCCGGCTTGGGTGGCGATGTTGCAAACATAAATTTTGACGGCGCGGCTGGCGTGAATGCTGGCGAGTAAGTCAGGCACTAATAAATTGGGCAAGATGCTGGTATATAAACTGCCCGGACCGACCACAATCACATCTGCGCTTAATAGTTCTTTGATGACCGGCGGAAAGGCGGGCGCGTCGTCTGGCTCTAGCCAAACTCTTTTCACCCTGCCAGACATAGCGGGGATTTTACTCTCTCCTTCTATCCGCACTTCGTTAGAAGAAAAAGGCAACTGCATACTGGCGACTAATTTTACGTCGCGCAAGGTGGATGGAAGCACTTGCCCATTGACCGAAAGCACCCGCCCCGATTCAACGACGGCGGCTTCAAAACTGCCTGTAATATCGGCTAAGGCGGTGATAAATAAATTTCCAAAAGAATGCCCCTCTAATTCTTTTGCGCCGCTAAAGCGATATTGAAAAAGTTGGGTTAATCTATCTTCGTCGTTGGATAAAGCCGCTAAGCAATTGCGGATATCGCCTGGGGGGAGAATGCCAAAACTTTCGCGCAAGCGCCCAGACGAGCCGCCGTCGTCGGCGACGGTGACGACGGCGGTGATATTTGCCGTTTCGGTTTTTAGCCCGCGTAGTAAAGTGGCAAGCCCATGCCCGCCGCCAATGGCGACAATGCGAGGTCCGCGTTTGCGGCGTTGAAAATCGGCGAGCGTATCTACTAAATCATATCCAGGGCGAATGAACGGGCGAAGCAAGGAGCGATTCAATTGTAAGATGCCGTAAATGACCAAGCCAATGCCTAAGCCGCCAAAGATTAAGGCGCGTAGAGCCCTTGGTAAAAATCGTAAAGATAAGTAATGAAGGATGGTAAGTATGGTTTCATTGGTCGTATCGGTTCGGTATAAATCAATCAAAAGGACAGCAAAGCCTAGCCCTAATAATGTGATGCCAAACAAAACGAGCGTAAACCAACGTTTGATTCTTAAGCCAGGTCTTAGCCAACGAGCAACGCTCCGAAAAATGGAAAGCAATTGTTTCATAAATGACGATAATAGCAGTGTTAAAGGGGTAAGTCAATTGAGGTTTACAAGGCGGTTCGCTCCGCAGGCTGCGCCGAAAAGGCTTTGTTGAGCGCCAAATTTCCATAAATGACGGCAGACTGCGGTCATTTATCCCTTACGGTATAATTGGGGTATGGCAACCATTATAGCGGTAGATATAGGCGGCACCCACATGCGTGCCGCCTCTTACTCACAAGACGATATAAAACCCATCAAATATCAAAGAATACGCACGCTTGCTTCTGAGCCGGGCGGGTTTGAACGCCTCGTAGGCGTGATTGAAGCCGTTTTGCCGCAAGGCGAGCCTGTGGCGGGGATTGGGCTTGGGTCGCCTGGACCGTTAGACCCGCATACGGGGTATTTGCTTGCCCCACCCAATAACCCACAATTTCATAATTTTCCATTGGCGCCAAAGTTAGAAGAGCGCTTTGGTTTGAAAGTGTTTTTAGATAACGACGCAAATTTGGCTGGGTTGGCGGAATATCGTTTTGGCGCAGGCAAGGGGCATCGTCATGTGTTGTATATCACCGTCAGCACGGGGATTGGCACAGGCGTGATTATTGAAGATAGATTATTACAGGGTCATCATGGGCTTGGGGCAGAGATGGGGCATATGATTGTTGACCCAAACGGTCCGCTGTGTTCGTGCGGGTTTGCGGGTCACTTAGAGGCGTTTTCATCGGGTCCTGCTATTGTTAGGTATGCGCTTGGGGAATTAGAATCAGGCGCAAGGTCGAGCCTGAAGCGGGATGTTAATCTCAGCGCGAAAGAAATCGCCGAGGCGGCGCTTCAAGGGGATGAGTTGGCGATTAGAGCGTATCAACGCGCAGGGGAATATTTAGGGATTGGCGTTGCAAGTATGATACATTCATTTGACCCATCTATTATTATTTTTGGCGGCGGCGTTTCGCAAGTGGGGAGTTTGTTGTTTGATTCGTTTCATGCAAGTTTGAAAAAGCGCGTGTTTCATCCGCGTTATTTTGAAGATTTAATCATTACCACAGCGCAATTGGGCGACGATGCAGGTTTGCTCGGCGCGCGCGCTTTGGCTGAAATGAAGTTAGGTTTGTAAAATTTAATTCGCCAGAGATGAATGGAGTTTAATGCCTATGCTGATTTTGTTTATCTTTGGCTCAACAAGGAGTATGTATGACCATGTTTAAGAAAGTAGGACCGAAAGCCCATGCCATGATTGAGCGCGATAAGAAAGTGATTTCGCCTTCTTATCCGCGCGATTATCCGTTTGTGATGAGTCATGGCAAAGGTTCAGAAGTGTGGGATGTGGACGGGAATCGTTATTTAGATTTTATGGGCGGTATTGCAGTGGTTTCAACGGGGTATTCGCACCCGCAGGTGGTGAAAGCCATTCAAGAACAAGCTGAAAAATTTATTCATATTTCATCCGATTTTTATCACGAGAATTGGATTCGGCTGGGCGAGCGCTTAAACGATATTGCGCCTTTCCAAGAAGACGCGCTTTCTTTTATGACCAATTCAGGCACCGAAGCGGTAGAAACGGCTATTAAACTGGCGCGTTATCATACTAAGCGGACAAATTTTATCGGCTTCACGGGCGCGTTTCATGGACGCACTATGGGCGCGGTGACGTTTACCGCGAGCAAGGCAAAATACCATAATGGTTTTTATCCGTTGATGAACGGCGTGACGCACGCTCCGTTTCCAAATCCGTATCGTCCAATTCTTGAGAGAAGAAAAGGGGAAGATTACGGGGAGGCGGTGGTTCGGTATATTGAAGAAGAAATTTTGGCGCAAATTTTGCCGCCCAATGAAGTGGCTGGCATATTGGTTGAAACCATTCAAGGCGAAGGCGGGTACATTGTTCCGCCAGACGGCTTTTACCCAGCCTTGCGGAAGTTATGCGATAAATACGGTATTCTTTTAATTTTAGACGAAGTTCAAAGCGGTATGGGGCGCACTGGCAAGTGGTGGGCAATTGAACATTTTGGCGTGGAGCCAGATATTATCACTTCGGCAAAGGGCATCGCTTCGGGTATGCCGCTTGGCGCGTGCATTGCGAGAAAATCGGTGATGACTTGGGAAAACGGCGCGCATGGCAACACTTATGGGGGCAACCCTGTTTCGTGCGCGGCGGCGCTGGCGACGATTGATTTGCTCGAAAAACAATATATTCAAAACGCAAGAGAAGTGGGCGAATATGCGCTGGACGCTTTGGAAGAAATTAAAGCGCGCCACCCAGTCGTTGGGGATGTGCGCGGTAAAGGTTTGATGATTGGCGTGGAGTTGGTGAAGGACCGTGAGACGAAAGAGCCAGCCAAAGATTTAACGCATCGCCTTGTGAACGCGGCGTTTGAGCGCGGGCTTTTAACATTATCTTGCGGGCAGAGCGTGATTCGCATTGCTCCGCCGCTTTCAATTAGTAAAAGCGAAATTGAAGAAGGCTTAAGAATTTTTGAAGACGCTTTGACGGCGGTGGAAAAAGGGAATTAGATATTCGTCATTGGGAATTGAAAAGGCTTTTGAATAAACCTCAAAAGCCTTTTTTATTTGTTATTCACTTGGTTGTCATCGCCTATCGCCAGATGAATACGATAAAAATATTTTTAGCGGTTTGTTTGCTATGTTTTGGATTATACGCTTAAAAACAAACAGGCAGTTTATTTCAATCTGCCTGTTTGTTTTGTTTAACTGGTTTAACGCGCTTTTTCTGAGTTGAAGTATGTTTTGTTTTCTTCAATTTTCATAAGAACCGCGCGTACGGCAATGCGGCTGGCGTAGGTGTCGGTCGTTTCGTTATAGTCTTTGCAGGTGATTAAGGTTAACCATGCTTCGTCTTCATGCTGTAAAACGGTTGTGTTATATGGGCTGACGGTGCGGTTTTGGCGGACTTCATAAATATAGGTTGTGCCGTAGGCATGAATGATGAGTTGGTCGCCCCATCTTAATTTGCCGAGGTTTGCAAAGGGTCCTTCTGAACCGTCCGCTAATGTGACGTGGCTTGTAAGCACGCTGTTGCCTTGCCAGCTGGGGAAGGCGGTGCCTTCTAGCCAGCCTGCTTGGTTGACAAGCCATGAAACGTCCCAATCGCCGTTGACGAGCGGAACGCCAGTGACTGGCATTTTTACGTTCAGGCTTGGAATTTCAAGCCAAACGCCGGTATCGGTATATTGTTTTTCTTTTGGTTGTTCTGGCAAAAGCGTAATTTTGTTTGGCGAAAAACCGGTGGAGGGTAAATCGGACGGTAATTCTACGTCGTCAATGATGGCGGTTGGGTTAATGGTGACGCTGTCAGACACGCCATAAACATTGACTGGGTCGAGCGGGTCGTACCAGCGTTCGGTTGAGGTTGTGTTGTATGCCGAAAGTTGAACGGGCAAGCCATTAATCTGTGGGTCAATGGGGATGGATGTCCATGCCACAGAGGCTTCATTGACGGCGGGCGAACCAAGCAGAATTGCGTTAAAGGTGATGGTGGCGGTGGCTCCAAGCGGGAATACCTGCCATGTGAAGATTAAATCTGTGGCGGGCGCCGGGCAACTTGCCGTTGTGGTATCTGGAGCAAGCCCTGTATAACTTGCAGAGCAAGGCACATATTGAAGGTTGGCTGGTAAAAAGTCTGAAACGACGACGTCGAAGGCATCGGCTTGGCTGGCAGGGGTGGTATGGTCAATGACTAGGGTAAATTGAATAGGCGTGCCAATTGGGACGTTTGTGGTGGGCGTGGCAGATTTATCAATGTCTAAATCTGGTTCTACAATTTCAACGTCGGAAGAACTCGTGGAGAATGAGCCGCCCGTCCACGCCCAGGTGACGCTGTTGTTTAATTGCACGTTATCTTGATTTTCAATCACGTCTAACACAATAACGCGATATTGAATGACGATTTGTTGATTAGGCGCAGTGACTGTGATTGGCGTGGGCAAAGTGAATACAATTTGCCTGCCGTCGTCTGCGGGGTTGCTTGAAGTTCCAACCGCTGGGGTAACGGTTGGCGGGCAAACATTGGCGGTTTCATCTACGCCTTGAACCAATACAGAGATGCAGTCTACAAATGCGAGACCTAAATCTAATTGGTCTGTGATGGTGGTGTTATTAAAAGTTACGCCCAGTGGAAGGTCAATGACGATTTCATAAGTCACAATTTCGCCAATGGCGACTTCATTCCCTGGTGTGTGCGCTTCGTTTGTGTCAATAATTGTTTTTGTAATGCCAGGGTTAGAGATGAATCCAAAATCTACGGTTGGGTTGGAGGTTGTTCCGTTTGATTGTGTAACGGCGTTATTTGAAGCCGCGCCTACACTGCCTGGCGTTAATGTCACTATGCCGCTTGATACAACGCCGCTACCTGTGCCAATGCCATTATCGTTGTTATCAATGTTTGTGTCTGGGTCTGTTGTGTCGGCGGAATTGGCTGTATCTACCGTGCTGGTGTATCCAACTGGCGGCGTGACGCGCACAATATAATCGCCGGCGGGTAAACCGCTGAATAAGTAAGTTCCGCCTGCGCCTGTTGTGATGCCTCCTGCCGCATCATCGGCTGTGCCTAAGATGCTGTCAGGTCCCACATTGATTTCTGTGCCGTTGCTTGAATATAGTTGTACGGTTGCGCCCGAAAGCGGCGTATCTGTTCCTGCGTCATAATCGCCGTCGGCATTGACGTCAATAAATACAATGTTCCCCAGCGTTTGGCGATAGAAACCAAAATCTACCGTGAGGTTGCTTTGATTGTTAACCGCTTCGCCCGGCGGGTTAGGCGATTCGATATCCGATTCGGTTGTCGGTTCGGATGGGGTTGACTCTAAAGTGACGGCGGCGCTAATCACTGCGCCGTCAAATGCGCCGCTGGTAATATGAACGCCGTTGTCATCGCTATCCACATTGTTATCTGGGTCTGGGGCGGCGGCTTCGTTGATTGCGCCGGCGGCGTCAAGTGTAGTTCCACTGCTCCAATAGCCGGCAAGCGGACCTCCAGTTAAGAATTCCGAAGCGGGAATGACGACTACATAATTGCCGGCAGGTAAATTATCAAACCGATAATAGCCGCCGTTGGCGGTTGTATCTGTTGCTAAAACGCCGCCAGTCGGGTTGCCGCTTGCGTCTGCGGCATACAGTTGAACAACGACTCCGTTAATGCCCGCTTCTACGCCAAAGTCAATTTGGCTATTGTTGTTTGTATCAAACCAAACGCGATTGCCTAAGCTATATACAGGAGTGATAAAGCCAAAGTCCACCGTCAGGTCGGTGGTTGTGCCGTTTGAATTATCTACAGTGATATTTGCGGCAGCTTCGCCCGCTTCCATTGTTAGCACGCCGCTTGTAACCGCGCCTGTGGATGTGCCAATGCCGTTATCGTCGTTATCCACGTTAGAGTCGGGGTCGTTTGTGCCGGCGGTATCTATTGTGCTGGCGATTAATGCGGTTGGCGGGGTGACTTGCACAATGTAATTTCCTTCTGGCAAGCCGTTGAAACCGTAAATTCCTGATGCGTCTGAATATATGCCGCCATTTCCATCATCGGCGTTGCCTTGAATGCCGTCGGGTCCCCAGCCGTCATCCGCAGTGCCTGGGGTTCCATCTGCGCCAGTGATGATTTCGGTCGTTCCATTTTCGGCAAATAGTTGCACAAGCGCGTTGAAGAGAGGCGAGTCTGTGCCGGCGTTGTAGAAGCCGTTTGCGTTTATATCTGAATAAATTAAGTTTCCAAAATTCACTTGGTAAAAGCCAAAGTCCACCGTCATATTAGCGCGGTTATCGTCTGAGCCTTGACCGCTGGCTTCGAGGTCTGTTTCGCCTGTGGGTTCGCTGTTGCCGGGTCCGAGCGTGACTGCGGAGGCGGCAACATAATCAATGGCGCTGCCGGTAAAAGCGGTAATGCCATTGTCGTCGCTATCGGTATCATTATCAGGGTCGGTAGAGGTTGAGTCGCTAATCGCGCCGTTTGAGGCGATGGATGTGCCGCTGCTCCAGTAGCCCGAAAGTGGGTCGCTTGGAACGGTATCGCTTCCGCCTGTATTGCGGAAGTTATCCGCCGCGATAACGACAACATAATTGCCTGCTTCTAACCCATCAAAGCGATAGTGTCCGTTAGAGTCGGTAGTATCGAAGGCAAGGAGGGTGTCGCCTGCGTCAAACACGCCGTCGCCATCGTCTAAATACAATTCAACGCGCACGCCGCTAATGCCTTGTTCGCCCGAGTCAATTTGGCTGTTGTTGTTTGTATCGTACCAAACACGGTTGCCGAGGCTATAGCCAAGTACAAAGCCAAAGTCCACTGTCAGGTCGGTGGTTGTGCCGTTTGAATTATCTACAGTGATATTTGCGGCAACTTCGCCGGGGTCTAAAGTTAATACGCCGCTCGTGACTTGCCCGCCGCCTGTTCCTATGCCGTTATCGTTATTATCAGTATTAACGTCTGGGTTTAATGTGTCTGCATTGTCGGCGGTATCTATTGTACTGGTGTATTGCGAAGGCGGCGTAACGCCGACTACATAATCGCCTTCAGGCAAGCCGCTAAATAAGTATGTGCCTGCGCCGTTTGTGATTATTCCGCCTGTGCCGTCATCGGCGTTGCCTTGAATGCCGTCGGGGCCCCAACCATCATCGGCTGTGCCGAGGATTCCATCTGCGCCAGTGATGATTTCGGTTAATGTAGAACCAGTTGAGTCGCTGGCGTATAGTTGCACTAATGCGCCAGCCAGCGGGGTATCGCCGCCATTAAATGCGCCGCTATTATCATTATCTACAAAGACTAAATCGCCAATTTGGGCATAATAAAACCCAAAATCAACAGTCATGTTGGCTTGAGCGTCTGGCGCGCCTTGCCCGCCGGATAAATCCGTCTCGTTAAGAGGTTCATCCGCGCTTGGACCAAGCGTCACGGCGTTTGAAGCGACATAGTTTAATACGTTGGATGTTATATTGCTAATGCCGTTATCGTCGCTGTCATCCACATCGGTATCAGCGTCATTGGCTGTGGAGTCGCTAATGGCGCCGGCGCTGTTGACGACGGTTTGACTGCTCCAATACCCTGCCAATGGGTCGCTTGGCACGGTGTCGCCAGCGCCGATATTGCGGAAGTTATCTGCAGGTAAGACGACAATATAATTGCCTGCGGGGAGATTATCAAAGCGGTAATAGCCGCCGCTGGCTGTAGTGTCAAATTCAAGGAATGTATCGCCAGAGCCGAATACGCCGTCTCCATTATCTTGGTATAGTTCAACGCGCACGCCGTCAATGCCAATTTCTGTTCCAGCGTCAATAATTCCATTGTTGTTTGTATCAAACCAAACGCGGTTTCCTAAACTAAATTCAAGCGAAGAGGAAAAACCAAAATCGTAAGTGTGATTATTTTGCCCGGCTGTGCCAGTGGCGACTGAAATCACCGCGTCGTTTCCGCTGGACGTGCCGTCTGAATCTCGTTGGTCGGCGCTACCTTGATTTGCGGGAGATAGGCTCAAACCTGCCAGCGGCGCTTGTTGGCTTCCGCCTGTGATATTGGGAATCCGAATTTCGTAATTTGAATTTGGTTGTAATGCGGTAATACCGTAAATATGACTTGTGGTGGAAGAACCTGTTGGGCTTGAGCTAAAGAAGTAATTGCCGTTTGCGTCGGTAACAGCGGTGGCAATCAATGTTCCGCCTTGATAGAGTTCAACCGTAACGCCCGCTAGCGGCGTTTCACCTGGTTCTTGTATGCCGTCGTTGTCGTTTTCTGACCATACGCGGTTTCCAATTTCAATGGGGGCTTCGTAACAAAAACCTTCTACATCGCCAATGCCAATGGCTTTACCAAATGTCGTAGGTCCGCCGCCTGAGTCTTGAGGAAAAATCTCATAAGCGCGATTGCGCGTTCCGTTGACGTTGCTAAACCAAGCAATGCCGCCTGAGCGAATAGCGAATGGGTCAAACACAGAGACAGCGATTTCATCTGTGCCTGGCATGAGGACTAATCCGCCAACTGTCACTTCGTGGTGTGTGCCGCCGCCAACAGTTGCGCTAACGGCGTACATATCTTGCCAGTAATATTCACCGTTGCCAGGTCCTTGACCTCCGCCCGCGCCGCCTGTCGTAATTCCGCCGCATGAGGCGTTGCTTTCAAGCGCATATACGCCGGCGGTAAGGCATATTCGTAAAATATCGCCGGCGGCTACTCCTTCATACAAGCTTGCTGGGTCGGCGGTGATATTCACGCTAACCGAAGAATAGCCAGTGTCTTTGTTGTATAAAGTTGTACTCCCCCAAGGGTTGGATGTGGCATAGTTAGCGTTCCCTGTTTGATGCCCTAATCGGTCCATTAAGCCGACAATGATGCTTCCATTTGTGTCAAATTCAAGGTCGGAAAAAATAGGTTGGGGATATATGATTTGCTTACTAAACGCTAAATCATCATAGCCGGCGCATGGGTTTGTGCAAAGCGAAGTCATGGTAGGCGACCATGGTCGCCATTCTGCTGGGTAACCGCCATCTGGGTTGCTGACTACGCCGCGTGAGTAGTTTAACGGAAATTCATATACAAGAGAAAACGAACCGGGGGCCGTTTCGCTGGTTTTGATAATGTAGGCGTAGAGGTCGGTGACATCTTGCGTGCTTTCAGCGGAGCAAATGACGCCCACATATACTTCGTTACGGTAAATTTCTACCGCCCATGGGCGTATATCGCTGGCGGGGCAAGCGGTAGCGCCGGCAGGTAGAGAAATTGGAACGGTATGTGTAATGGAAGTAGATGCAATATCAAGCGCGTATAAGGTTTGATTAGCGAGGTTTACAAACCATAATTCTGAGTCGTCTGTGCCAACTTCCATATCGCCAATGGCGGCTTTACCCACTGCGTCCCATGCTGTGGGGTCGGTGTTTGGAGTTGTGGAAGTGCCAGATAAACCTCTTGCAGCGTTGCTTGGCAAAGAACCAACGGGAATGCCTAAGGTTGTAATATCTAAAAAGTTAGAAACAGAAATAACCGTTCCAGTGGCGGGGTTAACTTGAATGGCGTAAATACCGCCGGCGCCTAATGGACCTAAACCAGAATGCCGTTTGGCTAAGGCGCTAGAGAATACGGTAGAAGTAGAACGTTGGTAGGCTAAGCCCCATGTTGCGCCGATTTGAGCATAAGTGGCTAAGGGTTGTTCAATTGTTGCATCATAGCGCCCATACGCGTCATACGGAATGGAGACCAGCGCTGTTTGCGTGGCCACGCTTCCCGCCACGAGCGGGTCGCCATTGATGTAACATGGCATAACGATAAAGGGATTATTTTGGCAGTAATCTAAAGGAATGGATAGCCCTAGGTCAACCCCTGCGGCTGGGCTGGTTACAAATTGAACTGTCGTACCGGAGTCGATGCCGTAAGCGCCTGGTTCTAATCCAGAGGGGATGTTTGTAAATTCGATTCGAACCGCCGTGCCGTTGGGAATGCTTAACGAATACCCCCCGGATGAATTTGTTGTATCGCTATCTACCACGGCGCCTGCGGCATCATAGGCGGTTACTAAAACTCCCGATACGGGTAAATCGCCAGAACTGCGAATGCCGTTGTCATTGTAGTCTGTAAATACATTTCCTGTAACTGTGTTAGGGTCGGCGCTGGTGAAAACTAATTTCGATTGATTGTATGTTCCTGTTGTTCCGCTTCTTGTATCGCATACCGATAATGTCCAAGTTCCCAATGCATCTTCCCCTTTGAACGCGCTTAAGAGTTCGTATGGCTTTGCAATGCGGTCCAGTTCAAAATTAGGCGCAGCAATTACATCATCACTATTATCATAAATAGAATTAGGAGATGTATCATCTAATAAGAAGTCGTAATTATCAAAATCATCTGGGCTGGCAACTGTTGGAGAGCCAAGCCCACCACCGGAAATTAAAGCAACAGTTGTGCCTGAAGGCGAAGTAAGCGTCACGCGCACATCGCTTCGGCGAGCGTGCGAGATGTTTAAGCCGACGTTTAAGTCTGCGATAATAAAACTAGAACCCACAATAAAAGTTCTAGTTAATGGTGAGGCGCAACTGGCGTCTGCAATTGCTCCGGCTGTATTGTCAGTTAATGTTGTAGTGAGAGCGTGCGCTGGCGGAAGTATTCCTAGTAGATTGAACAGTAACCCACCTAAAATGAATAAGGAAAAAATACGAGTTACTTTCATGATAAACCTGTATAGACTTGCTTAATTTAAGATAAATAGCCGCAATCAGTATACCCTGATTTTATGTTTTTTAATACAGTACATGCAAAACTTGCAGAAAATTCTTGTATATGAGGTTATTTTTTAGCCAAACCGTTAGGGGAACGCCTGCCGAGTTTTATTGATTTTTAATTTGCCAATTTTGCTCGATAATAAATTTTACATATAAACCTGCCACTTGTTTGCCAAGTTCTAAGCCGGCATCAAGGTCAAAGCGATAATGAATTCCGCCGTATAAACGAGATAATGAGGCTTCTTTCGCTAAATCACGCAACGAACTTTCTTCCATTGGAAAATAAAAGGCTAACACTTCTGCTCCAGCCGCTGAAAAACAACTATGACCAGAAGGATAAGAAGGATGATTTGGATACCCTACTAGCCCTCTAATACGTTTATCTGCTTGCCATGGGCGGACAACTAAGTAATGGTATTTTGCATCCCAACATCCAATACTGGCATCCATCATTGCCATATTCATCGCCGCAAAGACATGCCCTGCTTCTATGCTAGATAACTCATACTCTGTGACTAAATCCGAAGCAATTAAATTCCAATAGCCTGCTGGCGTAAAAGTGCCTGGGTCTCCTGCCCAATAATCGGCAATGGCGAGTTGCTCATGCGTTACATTCTGTTGCACTTGATAGACTTCATCTAGCGCGGCTAAGAATTCAGCAGAGCCATATTCCGGCGGTGGCGCTGACCGAAATTGGTCTCCAGATTCCATCAACCATGGCGTTACTTTTCCCCAACTTGGACCTTGTGGGCTGACTTGAAATGGGTCGGGCTTCCAAATATCTTCGCCGGTCGGTAGCAGCTCAGATTTTCCTGCAGTGGCAGAACCGTCATTTAATCTCTCAGCAATAACCGCTTGAGCAATATCGCGCCCAATTGCTTCAGCGGCGTCGAGGTCTGAGGGTAAGATATTTCCTGATATCAATAAAGCCAGGCGCGCTTCTTCTGTTTGTTTCAAAATTTGTTCTTGCGTTTCAGGGAATAAATAAATCAACATGCTTTCCGCCGAACCAATCAATGCGCCGCATTCCATAGGGAGGCACCCAATTTCGATTGCGGTAATTTGATCATCTAATTTTTCCGGCAACCGAGAAGAGAAATCAATGTTCATTGCGGCAATCGAATCTAAAGCGCGTTGTTGCGCAACGCTCATCATGGCGTAGATGCGCGTCGCTTGCAAGGGGTTTTTATAATAATGCGCCACCCAGTCGCGTGTAATTTTATTCCATTGAGATATTGGCGAGTTGTACCATACATTAATTTCGTACAAATCAAAGCTAGAGCGATATTTCAATGATTCTTTCAACTCATTTAGTTCGGTTGAAATAATTGGGTCGTCCACCGGTATGAATTCAATTTGATTTTCGTTCGACACAACGGCTATGTTAACAGGTCGGCATCCTTGAAGAATAATCGCAAAGCAGAATAAAACTAGATAAAAATTTTTCATTAAATTACTTCCTTCTAAGAACTAAAAAAACTCGCTATATACAATTTCTCGTGAGGTAGGCTTTTTAACTAATCTTACCGTATGTTATTGACAAATTTCCTGCCATTGGGGTATATTGTCATAATGTTATAACATTTACTTGCGGAGGCGGCATTTGGTTAGAAAAACTACAGTTCGGGCGGCGGCTGTGCAATTTGGTGTGACGAATGACGTTTTGGCAAATTTGCAAACCTGCCTGCGGATGATTGACGATGCGGCAAAACATAAACCTGACGTGATGGTTTTGCCTGAATTTATCAATCACATTGCTTGGTATGAAAACGCCGAGCATTGTTACCGCGTGGCTGTTTCGCTAGAGGATGAGTTTATTCAAGCCATAGCCAGAAAAGCCAAAGAATATTCATGTTATATAAAAATTAATGTGACGATGAAGCGGGAAAACGGTAAGGTGGCAGGCACAAATATTTTATTTGACCGAGCGGGGAAGATAATGGGGATGAATGATAAGCAAATTTTGATGGGCAATGAAAATAACTTTTTAGAAAAAGCAACCGAAATCGCGCCGATTCTTTCTACCGATATTGGCGAGGTGGGGATGTACGCTTGTATGGACGGGGTTATTCCCGAAGTGGCGAGGGCGTTGGCGGTGCGCCGTCCGCAGATTTTGTTGAATAGCTTAAATTCATTTGCGCACGATGAGGCGTCATTGCATATCCCTGTGCGGGCGGCGGAGAATAAAGTGTATGTAGTGGCGGCGAATAAAGTCGGCTCACTTGTGCCAGAAGAAATGCGCGAAGCGGTTGCGGCGAAATTAAAAATTGACCCGAGTTTTCTTGAAGGGGCGGGCGAGAGCCAAATTGTGGCGCCCGATGGAACAGTGTTAGCCAAAGCGCCGAAAAAAGGCGAGGCGGTTGTATTTGCCGATATCGATGTAGATTTTGCAAAGAGTAAATTAAGACCCGACGGCACGGATATTTTCGCATCGCGCCGACCTGAATTATATAAACCGATTGGAGACGCGCCCAAAGATAGCAAGAAAAAAGTTGGGGCTGAGAATCTGTTGGCGGGGGTGATACAGATTCAAAGTCACGGAAAAGAAGCGATTGAAGAAGCGAAGAAATACGTCGCAGAGGCGGAATCAAAACAAGTGAAGTTAATCGTTTTGCCAGAGTTATTTCATCTGAAAGAAAATGATGATGAAATGATTCGTCAATTGCAATCCGTAATGAAAGATTCTTTTGTTGTCGCTTCGATTGTGGAAGAGAATCAACATGTGGGCGTGATGTTTGATAAAAATAAAATTTTGTTGAAGCAACCACAATTACATTATTCCGAAAGACATGCTTGGTCAAAGTTAGGAAATGAATTGAGTATTTTTGATGCAGAGTGGGGACGTGTTGCAATTATTGTGGGAAATGATTCTATCTATCCTGAAACGTTTCGTTTGGCGGCGTTGAAAGAGGTGGATGTGGTGTGTGTGCCGACGATGATTTTAGAAACATGGGAAACGGAATATGGCTTCAAAGAACGCGCGGCGGAAAATAGAATGAATGTAATTGTTGCCAGCAAAAAAGATTCTGGCATTTATGCTATCACTGAAGATTTTACATTGTGGACAGAATGGAAGAATCGTCCGTTTGATGGAAACATCAATTACCCTGTTGTGACGATGGCACATGATGGTTTAACAACGGCGGCGATACACCCAGCCGCTTCAATTAATAAAATGGTTTCGCATCGCACTGATGTGTTGCATGGAAGACCGTGGAAACTCGCAGAGCCAATAATTAATTGACCGTTGACCGCGGACGGCATTCAATCGCGGTCAGCGGTCTGTCGTCCGTGGTCATAATGAAAGTAACAAAATGAAAAGAGGAATCCAATTATGAGCGATACAACTCAACAACTTGCAGATGTACTTGATTCACGTAAGCCAGTGAATAACACTGAAAATTTTAATTACTTGTTAAATGTGCGCGAGCAAGCGTGGGAATATATCAATTCAAATTTAAGTTTGAAACGTGATTTGAAATGTCAGGATATTGAAAACATTCCTGATTTGCAAGGCAACACGGTTGGCGCAATGTTTACATACACAGGCGACAAAAGCCCAGTGGATTGGATTGTGCGTTCATGGATTGGCAAGCCAGAAACTGGATTTACCAATATTCATTTAACATGTTGGTTAAATGATGAAATTGACGCGCCTCATCTCGGATTTGCGCTTGGCACTGCGCCCGATGTTTTTTGCTACGTTGATTTTCTTCCGCGCTATGACCCGCCTGCGAGTTTTGAACATCTTGACCAATATCACGAGCAAATGAATCAAGCATGGATTACGCTCAAAAGAAACCCTGCGTATAAAGCGTTTAATCCGATTCATTTATACACCCGCAGTACGTTATCTCCGATTGCAATTTGCGGATTGTTGCCGTTTGAAGATTTCAAATCTGCGGTTGAGCCTGTGATGATGGAATATGTCAAAAAGTGGGTGGAGATTGTAAAAAATGCTAAACCCATTCCGCAAGAAAAGCGCGCCGCATTAAAAGCGCGCGATGAATTAGTCCGCCGAACAATTGTAGAGAAAGACCCCGCTAACATTCTGGCAGACCGTATGCTGGGCGTTCCCATGCGCGAGAGGTTGGTGAGGATTCTACACGCGGCTGAGAGAGAATAGCGACGGCAGACCATAGACCGCAGACGACGGACGAAAACAGTCAGCCGTCGGCGGTCGAATATTCCAAACAAATCCATGACTCAAAACTTTCCCATTCTCATCATCGGCGCGGGACCTGTTGGGCTTTCGCTTGCGCTGGCGCTTGCCCGAGCAGGGATTCATGCTGAAGTCTTTGAAGCGGATGAAGAATTAAATACCCAAATCCGCGCGAGCACGTTTCATCCGAAAACTTTGGAGTTGTTTGAAACTTGGGGCGTGGTGGATGATGTCATTAAACATGGATATAAGGTGGATAAATTGCAATATTGGGAAAGAAACCCGCGAAGAATCATCGCCAGTTTTGATTATCAAGCGATTGCGAAAGATACAAAATATCCGTATCGCTTGCAGTGCCCGCAGCATATTGCCACGCGGGTGTTGAAGCCAGCGGTGGAGGCAACTGAGTTTGGCAAAGTTTACATGGGGCATAAGTTGATTAACTTTGTTGATTGTGGAACGCACGTTACGGCAAGGTTTGAAACCAAACATGGAATTATCGAAAGAGAAGGCTTGTATTTATGCGGCGCAGATGGGACGCATAGCGCAGTCCGCAAGCAACTCAATATTGGTTTTCAAGGAAAGACTTATGAAGACCGCTTTCTTTTAATAGGCAGTGACTTAAATACAAATGACCTGCTCCCCGATGCCGCGCAAGTTTGTTACGTTTTTGACCCGCAGGAATGGGTGATTATTCTAAATTTGCCAGATATTGTGCGCGTGGTGTTTCGGATGCAGAATGATGAAGATGAAGCGATTGCAATAAAAGAAGAAAATTTGAGAAAAAGAATCTCAAATTTTTTTGGCGAAGTTCCCGATTATCAAATCAAAACAACGCAGTTATATCGGGTGCATCAACGAGTGGCGGATACGTTTCGGGTGGGGCGTGTGGTTTTGGTTGGCGATTCTGCTCATAACAACAATCCATCAGGCGGGATGGGGATGAATAGCGGAATCCATGACGCGGCGAATTTGACTGAAAAATTTATTCGAATATGTAATGGGGAAACAGATTCGATTTTAGACGATTATTCCAATGAACGAAGAAAATACGCGATTGAATCTGTGCAGTTGTATTCAGACCAGCAATATAAAAATATGGCAATGACTTCGGATGAGGAGCGCGCCAAGAGAAATGAGTCGCTTGCGGAGATTGCGAAAGACGCTAAAAAGGCGAGAGAGTATTTGTTGAGGGCGAGTATGCTTGAGGAGAGAATTTGAGAATTGACCGCGGACGGCAGACTGTTTGGAGTAATTGACGGTCTTTCGTCGGCGGTCAGCGGTCAATAGAAAGAATAATTATGAATACAACCATAAAAACTTACGGACATTTCATTCACGGAAAAGAAATCCCTGCCGCGAATGGCGAAACATTTCCAAGCGTTGCGCCGATGACAGGAGAAATTTTAGGCTACGCGGCGCGGGGCACAGAATCAGATGTTGAGGCGGCGGTGACATCTGCCCGCAAAGGATTTTTGCATTGGTCAGCGCTGCCGCCTGCGGAGAGGGAGAAGATTCTGTTGAGGTGCGCCGACCAAGTTGAAGCGAAGTATGAAGCGTTGTTAAATCTATTGATAGATGAAAGCGGGTCAACCATTACAAAAGCAAAGTATGAAGTCTTATATACCGCATCCGTTTTAAGAACGGCGGCGGGCGAAGTGCGAAGATTATATGCAGACACATTGCCCAATGAAAAACCGCATCGCATGTCTATGGTGGTGCGCGAACCTGTTGGCGTTGTGTTAGCAATTTCACCGTTCAATGCGCCGTTGGTGTTGTTGGCGAAAATGGTTGCGTTTCCGTTGGGCGCTGGCAATGCGGTGATTGCAAAACCATCCGAAGAAACGCCGTTGATTGCCATTGAATTTGCAAAAGTTTTGCATGAAGCAGGTTTGCCTGATGGTGTGTTAAATGTGGTGACAGGGTTTGGAAAAGAGTGTGGCGAGCCATTAGCAAAACATGTTGGCATCAATGGAATCGCATTGACGGGTTCAACTGCAACGGGCGTGAAAATTGGCGGGATTGCAATTCAATCAATGAAGCGCTTGCAATTGGAACTTGGCGGGAAAAATCCATTATTGGTTTTGAATGATGAAGATATAAATAAAGCCGCTGAAATTGCGGCGGTGGGCGCGTTTACACATGCGGGGCAAATTTGTATGTCGAGCGCGCGCATTTTGGTTGAAGCCCCGAATGGACGCGCCTTTGCCGAGGCGTTAGCGAAGAAAGCAAAAAGTTTGCAACTTGGCGATTTGCGAAATGAAAAAACCGCGTATGGTCCATTGATTAATCAACGCGCATTGGATAAAGTGATTCGTCATGTGCAAGCGGCGAAAGACGGCGGCGGAGAAATTTTGACGGGCGGCGACATTCATCATGGACTCGTGTATCAACCTACGGTGATTTACAACCCGCCTCAATCTGGACCGAGTTGGTGCGAAGAAACTTTTGGACCTGTCGCTTCGGTGACGGAGTGCGCCTCGTTTGACGAGATGATTGCCATTGCAAATGAAAGCGATTATGGCTTAAGCGCTGGCGTGCTGACCAATGATTTAGTGCGCGGCATGACCGCCGCCCGAAAAATTCGTTGTGGCTCGGTGCATGTCGGCGCGCATTCATTTCAGTCTGACCCAATGGCTCCGATTGGCGGATATGGCATGTCTGGGATTGGTCGAAGCGGCGGAAAATATTCGGTGGAGCATTTTACAGAATTGAAGTGGATTAGTTTGGAACTTGGCGAAACGCCGAGACCGTTTTGATTGACGATTTACGATTGATAAAAGACCGCAGACGACTGACCGCTGACCGTTTTCAAATTTGCCTGCCGTCAGCGGTCAGTCGTCTGAAATGAAGAGTTGAAATTCATCACAAAGGAGTATCGCCATGAGCGCAAAATTCGGTCCGATTCGTTTGATGCAAGGCGTGACGGTTGGCAATATGTTCACATATTATTTTGCAACTGTCGTTTCGTTGTTGCTGTTTACGTTCTTGCCGCAGTTTCAGCCGTTTTTATTAACCGAAGTCCTCCGCATTCCCGAATCGCAACAAGGCGTGTTGAGCGGCAACCTGCAATTCTTTGCAGAGATAATTATTCTTTTGTCCATTGGCGCATGGGGAACAGTGTCGGACAAAATTGGGCGTAAGTTTGTTTTTTCTATCGGCTTTGTGTTGATGGGTATGTCTTTGTATTTTTACCCAACAGTAGATAGCGTTTTCACTTTATATGTTTTTCGCGGTTTATTTGCATTGGGTTCATCTGCTGTGACGACTATGATTTCAACGGTCATTGCCGATTACGCAATGGATGAAGATAGAGGCAAAGCCTCTGGCATTCAGGGCGTGGGCAACGGCATTGGCGCTTTATTGACTGTGTTTGTAGTATTGCAACTGCCCAAAATTTTCGTAGCAGACGGCATGTCTGAATTTGAAGCGGGGCGCATCACTTATTTAGCCATGACAGGCGTGGCGATTATTTCCGCTATTATTTTATATATCGGATTACAAAATCGCACCAAGACTCAACAAGAACAAAAGAAAAGTTTTATTGAAATTGCCAAAGAAGGAATCAATGCCGCTTCTGACCCAGGGGTGGCTTTTGCCTACATGGCGGCATTTATCTCGCGTGGAGATTTAGCCATCGTCGGCACATTCTTTACCTTATGGGTGGTGACGTATGGCACAACGCAAAAGGGATTGTCCACTGCCGAAGCGCTTGCCACAGCGGGAATTATCATCGGCATTTCACAAACCATGGCGCTGATTTCCGCGCCTATTTTCGGCATGTTGTCCGATAGAATGAATCGCGCCAATGCGGTTATCTTTGCGGTGGCGCTTGCTTCATTTGGGTATGGTTCTACCATTTTCGTCACAGACCCTACTGGACCGTCTATGTTTATCGTTGCGGCATTGATTGGCGTTGGCGAAATCAGCGGCGTGATTGCCAGCGGAGTCTTAATCGCCCAGCAAGCGCCGCGCGATATTCGCGGCTCGGTGATTGGGATATTCAGTCTATGTGGCACATTTGGAATTATGACTGCTACGGGCATCGGTGGTCAGTTGTTTGATAAATGGCTTCCACAAGGTCCATTTATATTGTTTAGCATTCTGGGATTTGTCGTTGTCATCATTGGCTTCATCATTCGCAAACGAATCGTCCCGCGCAACGAAAAAGCTGATTTAGTTTCGCATTAAATAATAAACCGCAGACGATTAACCGCTGACCGTAAATGCTAATGGTCTGCTGTTCGCCGTCTGCGGTCAACCTGATACATGAAACTTTAGAACTCCCTAAACAATCTCCCGCATCCATACACTTTATCTTCAATTCCATTATCTCGTAATGCCATCCAGTATGTTGCGGCGTTAATTGCAATGACAGGTTTTCCAAGCCAACGCTCCGCTTCATCTGCCAAACTGACCATGCTTAAATTTGTCCCCACTTGAACCAAAGCGTCCACATCGGGTTTGTTCACTTCCATTAAAGCGTTTCGTAACTCATCCTGACTGACGTGCGCGATGGCAATGGCTGTCGGGCAGCGAAGTCCTTTTATCGCGGCAACCTCAAACCCAAGGTCAGAAAAGAAGCGCACAACATTTTTATCGCCAACGGGTTGGTATGGAGTCACCACGCCAATTTTCTTTACATTAAATAATTTCAATGCACGCTCGCAAGCCTCTGCGCCTGTGGCGACTTTGAGTCCATGCGCCCAATCGGAAATTTGTTTTGTAAATTTTCGGTTGCCTTCCACACCATCCCAAAATGTTTCGGCGCTCATGCCCATCACCATGTAATCAGGCTCGCAAGTCATCACCCGCTGCACGGCGTATTCAATTTCCACGCGAATTTGTTTTAGCAAATTTTCAAAGGCTTCATCGCTGCTTAAATTTTGGTCGCGGATGTGAATGCGCGAGATATGCGGCGTCACGCCTGGCACGGTCATGCGATAGAACTCAGGTTCTACGATGGTGTTCGTGCTGGGAATGATGACGCCGAATTTTTTTCGATAGCCGAGTTGGTCTGTCATGGGGAGGTCTCCTTTTGATAATGCGACCGCAGACTACGGACGGCAGACTGTGACGGACAACTTGTAGTCGGCGGTCTGTGTTCAGCCGTCAAAATGGATAATTTTTATCTTGACCAAACTTACCAAATGTTATAACATTATAACATTCAGGAGAGAGATGTCAATTATCCGCAAAGGCTATGTTGACACGCCCAACGGGCAAATCCATTATCGCCAACTCAAACAAGTTGATTCCATTCCGCTTGTGTTGTTTCATCAAACCGCCAGTTCAAGCGTGATGTTTGAGCCGCTGATGAATTTGCTGGCGGATGACTTCCACACCATCGCATTCGACACGCCTGGCTTTGGCGCTTCTTTCTCTCCCCCCAGCCTGTTTACTGTTTCATATTTATCCGACTCGCTCCATGCCGCTTTGACTCAACTTGGCGTGGAGTCTTGCTTTGCGTTTGGTCATCACACGGGGTCAGCCATTGCGATTCAAATGGCGTTTGACCATCCGCGCTTGATTCAGAAAATGGTTTTATCAGGCGCGCCAGTATTAAGCGAAGCGCAAATCGCTGGCTTGAAAGCCAGCCTGAAACCGTTTGCCATTGCAGAAGACGGCTCACATTTGACTCAAGTTTGGGAGCGGATTCGGAAACGCGACTCAAGCCTCCCCTTAGACATTGTTCACCGCGAAGTACTCCTCACCCAATCCGCGAGAGAAGCGGCGCAAGGCGCATATCAAGCAGTGTTTGACCAACCCATTCAACATCAATTATCTTCTTTAGATATTCCCATCTTATTAATTTCAGGCGAGCATGACACCTTACGCGCCAGTTTAGAACCTGCATATCAATTGTTGAAACATGGCGAAATGAAAGCGATTCCGAATCAAGGTCCTTACATTTGCGACCAAAATCCGCAAGCGGTGGCAAATTTAATTAAGGAATTTGTTTTTTGAATTATCAACGACCGCAGGCTGATGACGGATGAACGCCAGAGAACAGTGGTCGGCGGTCAAATTTATGAATAGATGTAAGACCAATACCCTAATAAGGAGAAAATCATGCTGACCATTTTATACGTTGTCTTTGTCGCCGCGTTTGCCTACCTGACATGGCAGGCAGTTGGGCTGTATCAAAACAAGCGTTCATCCTACACGTTATTGTTATTGATTGTTTTGGCTGGGCTTGCTTACGATACGCTCATTATCCTCATTGGCAGATTCGTTGGCGAAGGCGACTTGCTCAAAACGTTAAACGCGGGGCGTTACCTTGTGCATGGATTCGCCACTCCCGCCATGATTATCTTTGGCTTCGGCGTGTTGAGAAAGGCAGGCGTATCATGGGCGCAAAGCCGCACGGCGCATATTATTGTATGTGTATTGACGACATTATTGATTGCGCTAGGCGTATATTCAGACGTGATTGCGTTGGAATTACAGTCGCGCGCCGTGTTGGATACGCTCCGTTACGTCAATGAAGGCGGCATCAAAGGTCCTCCTATTCCTGCCATTCTCACTATCATCTTTTTGATTGTGGCAGGCGTTTCGCTTTGGCGCAAAACAGGTTGGCGGTGGCTGGCGGCTGGTTCGCTCTTCATGTTCCTTGCCGCAGGCATGGGCATGGGCGATACCTTTTACATTGGCAACCTTGGCGAAGTTGTGTTGGGCATTGGCAATGTATTGACCGCAAGAAAGTTTTTATCCTGACAAATAGACCGCAGACCATAGACGGCTGAATGCTTTTGTTAGGTTCGCCGTCTGTGGTCTGTGTTCAAAAGGAGAATTGCATGGAAACCTATACCCTTGGGCTTGCTCTCGAAGACTTTATCCCCGTTATTTTTTCATCCATCGGTTTATATTTCATCAGCCGCATGGTTGGGAATGTGAACGCCCGCCTTGGTCAAATGGCGACCATCGGCTGGATTCTCGTCACCATTGGCGGCTTTCTCAAAGCCACATGGAAATTGGTCATGGCGCTTACTCAAACGCAAACAAACATTGTCTGGTTCGACAAAGGCATGTTTATTTGGATGTCGGCAGGTTTCACTTTGCTTGCCTTCGCGCTGTGGCTCATGGGCGAAATCCGCCTCCGCAAACGTCAGCCGAATCGCATTTGGCTTGGTCCTGCCATTGTATTGGGCTTGAGCCTGTTTGCCATTTTCTTCACAGGCTTTCCTGATGTGACCATCAATACATGGCGTTTCATTCTGCTCGGCGTAATGACCATTGGCAATGTAGTCATGGTCGTTTTGCTTATTCAACAAGCGCGCGCCAACAATCAGAACTTGCTTGCGGTTCTTTTCCTTGTCAACATCGTCATCGTCTTCATCCTTAGCGGTCTCGCGCGCATCCCCGAACAATCCATCCCATTGCAATGGACGGAACAACTGCTCAACACTTTCGCGCAGGGCGCATTTGCCTATGCCGCATGGAAACTAGCAGGCATTATCTCCGCCTCTCCTTTACAAGCAACAAGGCAAGCCCATGTCTGACTTGCAAGCCAACTACAAAGGCGTTTTTGACGGGCGAATTGGTTTTGGAAAAAAGCCCGCGATTTTAGTCGTGGATTTTATCAACGCTTACATCGTTGACTCTTCGCCTCTTTACGCGCCTCAAGTTGTTACCGCTATCGGACACACTGCGCCACTCCTCGACATTGCCCGCCAAAAAAATGTCCCTGTGATTTACACAAAAGTTTTGTATAACAAAAACTTCAAAGACGGCGGCATCTTCATTCAAAAAGTTCCTGTATTGAAAAAAATGGTCGAAGGCGAACCGCTCGCCGAAATCGTCTCCGACATTTCGCCGCACGAATCAGACATCGTCATTATTAAACAATATGCCTCCGCGTTTTTTGGCACATCATTAGCCGCCACTTTAACAAGCATGGGCATAGATACATTAATCCTCACAGGCTGCTCCACTTCAGGCTGCATCCGCGCTTCTGCGGTGGACGGAATGCAATACGGCTTTCGAGTCATCGTCCCGCGCGAATGTGTAGGCGATAGACATTCCGCCCCGCATGAAGCAAATTTGTTTGACATCAACTCAAAATATGGCGATGTGGTGGGGAAGGGGGAAGTCATGGAATATCTAAAGAATCTTTGACCGCGGACGACCGATCGCCGCCCACCCGTAACCTGCAACCTGTAACCTGCAACCTGTAACAGCCGTCGGCAGTCAGCGGTCAATTCAAAAACGTTATAAGGAATCACAATACAAATCATGAAAGCGCTTCAAGGAATTAGAATTCTCGACCTTACTCACATGCTCAGCGGACCTTACGCAGGCATGATGCTCGCCGACTTAGGCGCAGAAACAATCAAGGTGGAGCCCCCTGTCACAGGCGAAGGAACAAGACGACTTTTAGAAAAAGACCCGAAAAATAGTCTCAATGGATTCGGCGCGTATTTTATGACGTTGAATCGCAATAAAAAAAGCGTCACGTTAGATTTGAAATCTGAAAAGGGATTAGAAATTTTTTATGAGTTAGCCAAAACTGCCGATATTGTTTTATCAAATTTCAGCGCAGGCGTAACGCAACGACTAAAAATTGATTACGAACATCTTTCAAAAATTAATCCGCGCATTATCACTTGCACCGTGACGGGCTTTGGCGAAACGGGTCCCGCAAAACATAGAACCGCGTTTGATATGGTGGCGCAAGCGATGGGCGGCGGCATGAGCATCACAGGTCAAATTGGAAACCCGCCAACTCGTTCAGGCATTCCAATTGGCGATTTGGGCGGCGGACTGATGGGCGTCATCGGCGTCCTTGCCGCTTTGCAGGCGCGTCATCTCACTGGGCGCGGACAGCATGTTGATATATCTATGCTTGACGCGCAAATTAGTTTATTGAATTACATGGCCACCATGCACTTTCTTTCGGGCGTTGTGCCAGATAAACTCGGCAACGGTCATTTTGTGCATGTGCCTTACGACACGTTTCAATGTTCAGACGGTTACATTATCATCGCTATCATCGCCGATAATTTTTGGGGCGAGTTGCTCAAAGTGATTGACGCAGAAGATTTGAACACCGAAGAACATAAATTTCAACCGGGTCGTTTGAAAAATAAAGAACTTATCAACAAACGTTTGAATGAAATTCTCTCGACCGACACGCAAAAATATTGGCTCGAAAAATTACAAGCGCTTCGTATTCCGTGCGCGCCTGTTTATAATTTGCAACAAGCGCTAAATGACGAACAGGTGTTATCTCGCAATATGATTGTGGAAGTGGAACACCCGCTGGGCGGCAAAACCAAAATGCCCGGCAACCCCATCAAACTTTCTGAAACGCATGAAGACGCATTCTCTCCCCCGCCGCTGCTGGGGCAGCATAATGAAGAAGTTTATAAAGGTTGGCTTAGTAAGAGTGATGAAGAATTAACGGAATTAAAAAATAATGGAGTGATTTGACCACCGACCGCAGACGACAGACTATTTTCGCGGTCAATTTATTAATGATAACTTTCTACTGGACTCAAAAATGTTTATTCAGCCAAACCGCCTCAAACTTAAATTGAAATCGGGTCTGCCCGCGTATGGCGTTATCTCCACCTCAGACGACCCGCAACTGGCAGAGTTATTCGGCTTGGCAGGTTTTGACTATTACATGCTCGACGCCGAACACGGACTTATTAATCCCACCCAAGCCGTGAATGTGATTCGCGCCTGCGAATTAACGAATATGACTCCGTTGGTGCGCATTGGTTCTAAAGACCCAAAACTTGTTTTGCAATATCTCGATGCAGGCATGATGGGCGTGATGATGCCAGACTTGCGGACTGTGGAAGAGGTGAAAATGCTTGTGGATGCCGTGAAATATCCGCCGATTGGCAAGCGCGGCGTTGGCATTTCTCGCGCTTCTAGTTATATGGCGTATGGAAGCGAAGCGCCAAAATATTTAGAATTTGCCAATGAACAGACGATGGTCATACCGCAATTTGAAGACCCAGCCTTGTTAGAAAATTTTGAAGCCATGATTTCACAACCGCATGTGGACGCGGTGATGATTGGACCGCGAGATTTATCTTTGAATATGGGTTTTCCTGATGGACCCAACCACCCCGAAGCGCAAGAGATGATTGATAAAGTCATTTCAATTTGTAAAAAAGCAAATGTATCCGCAGGGATTACAGCAGGCACAAGCGCAGATGCAGAAAAGCAAGTCGCTCGCGGCGCGACGATGATTTTGGGAATCGCTCAAGTTTTGATATTGAATAGCTCGAAAGAATTTTTAGGAAAATGACAGCAGACAACAGACCGCCGACTGCCTAAAGCGCTCAGTGGTCAGTCGTCGGCGGTCTGCGGTCAGAATTGGAAATTGCACATGGCTATAACTCTTCAACATATCAACACCCAATCTACCCGCGTTTTTATGGGAACATTTACCCATGAAGAAGACATTCACCAAGCCTTTGCAAAAATTGCAGACGCAGAAAATATCCACGCCGCCACGTTTGAAATGCTAGGCGGATTAACCGAAGTTGAATTTACTGAATATGATTTTATTAACAAAATTCGCAAGCCGCCTTTGGTTTTTAACCGTCCGCTAGAAATTATTTCAGGGCAAGGGACAATTTCAAGGTCAAATCATGAAGCGCATGTTCACACCCATCTCACTTTGTCGTTTCGAGATGAATCCGCGCCGCATGGCATTGTCGTGATTGGAGGTCACGCCGCTAAAGCCATTGCGTTTGCAGTCGAATTTACCTTGACCGTTTACGACGGCGTGAAAGTCCACCGTCAGACGCATGAGGCGACAGGGTTGAATTTGTGGAGTCTTCCGACTTTTGGCTTTGACCGCTGACGGCTACCCCTCAGGCGTTAGTGGTGGAACTGGGCAAGACTCGGGGTAGGGCGGTCCAACTAAGCAAGGGTCTTCCGTAGGGGCGTCTTCTTCTTTGGGCGGGTTGGCTTTGCAAAATACTTCTTGCACGGCGGTATTGGATGAAATGACTTCTCCGTTGTAAACCACTGAAGCAACCGCTTCGTTGCGAATTACGGCGCCAATTTGCGATTCAACGTCTGTGCTAAAGTAAATACCTGTGCAGGTTACGCTTTCGTTCGGTTGTAAAACAAGCGTAGATAAATCTTCCTCGCATTTGATAGTTGGAATTTTATTGTCTATCAAATTGAATGGACCGGTCAGCGGCGTATTGCCCGTGTTGGTAACGACATAAGTGTAATTAAATTGTTCGCCAGCTCGAAGGCAAGTCGTGTGGTCAACCGTTTTGGTTAATGTGAGCGCAGGGTTTGCCGCAGGGCTTTCTTCTGTAGGCGCAGGGATAATTTCTGTTTGGGCTTCTTGTACGATTGGGGCTAGCCCGATTCTAGAAAAAGCGTTTTGGCTGCCGCTCTCAAAAAATTCAAAACCATATAATTCAGTAGCATAGCAATATAAATTTACCCAGCCAGGTTGGGTTACTTTATACCCTTGAGGCGGTTGAACGTTCACCTTTATAGCGGCAATACATTCCTTTTCTTTACTAAAACTTTGAGAGGGGAATTGCGCCGCGCCGTTTTCGTCGGTTGTTTTTGTTATCCCTAGCCACGTCACCGGCACGCCTGGCATCCATGGCTCGCCGCTTTCTTTTTTACCGTTACTGTTTAAGTCTTCATATACTCCTACAGTAACGGTAGCCGACATGCCGCAACTACACACCATTTGCGTGAGCGCCAAAATAGATAAAAACGAAACGACTCTGAATACGCTTTTCTTCATCGTTGCCTCTTTTCTTTTATATTCTATGTCGTAAGTTGTTTATAACACGGGTTTAGGAAATTTGTACCAACATCCATTAAAATACAAGCAGGAGATTTTATTTTATGAACAACGTCCGCCCGAAGTTAACCCTAATGAACGAAGAGCAAATTAAAGAAGCGCATAAAAACGTTTTGAAAGTGTTAAGTGAAACGGGCGTGCGGGTCGACTCGCCAGAGATATTGAACCTGCTGGAGTGGAAACTTGGGGTGAAGCCTCAAGACCGAGTGGTGCGCTTTAAGCCTGAACAAGTGGAAGAAGCGATTGCTTCCGCGCCGAAGACGATTGACATTTATAACCGCCGCGGAGAGCATATTTCTAAATTGGGCGAAGACCGTTTACGTTTTGGCGTGGGGGTGACGGCGTTGTTTTATCAAAACCCGTATGATGAAACGCTAGATATTTTCAAAAGAGAAAATTTTCGAGATTTAGTGCGGCTTGCCTCGGCGCTTAAACATTACGACGTGATTTCAACGGTGGGCATTGTGCGCGATGTGGACGAGGAACTCGGCGATTTATACGGCTCGCTTGAACATATTTCAAACACTACCAAGCCGTTGGTTTTGCTTGTATCGGATGAAAATAAATTTTCCGACGTGTTAGATATGTTTGAAATGTTGCACGGCAAAGAATTGGGCGATAAACCGTTTGTCCTTCCATATTTCAACCCTGTCAGCCCTTTAGTGATGAACGCCGGCACTGTGGATAAAATGAAAACGGCTATCGAGCGCGGCTTGCCGATTATTTTTTCAAACTATAGTATGGCGGGCGCTTCTACGCCGCTTACGCCCGCAGGCACATTAACTTTATTGATGGCGGAATTATTAGCGGGTTTGGTGATTAGCCAAACCATTAAAAAGGGCGCGCCGATTTTGCTGGGTATGTTGCCCGTATATTTTGACATGCGCACCATGTTAAATTTTTACGACCCACAATCTATTTTGATAAGCGTGGCTTGTTCCGAAATGATGAAATTTTATGAAATTCCGCATTGTTCCACTTCTGGCAGCGGCACAGGCTGGGGCATGGATTTAATCGCCGCCGATACGTATTGGATGAACACCCTCGCGCTTCTTTTATCTTCGGGACACTTGGCGCCATTCATCGGCGACTCTCTCGGTTCAAAATCCATCTCGCCGACGACCTTTGTGCATTGCCACGAAATTATTGACCAAGCCTTGCGTTTTCATGCGGGTTTTCAGTTAGACGATATAAATTCGGCAGTGGATGAAATTTTCAAAGTGGGACCTGGCAAAAGTTTTCTCAGCCAGCCTTCTACCTTGCGTAATTATAAAAACGGATATTACGTCAGCGGCGTGTATCCGCGTTATAGTATGGAGAAATGGCTTGAAGCAGGCTCGCCCACCGCCCGCCAAGTGTTACGCGAAAAAACGCAAGATTTAATGAAATCGGCTCCCGCTTTAGACGAGTATACCGAGTTTATTGCAAAAGGCGAGCGGTTTATTAAGCAAAGATTCAATTTATAGCGCATGTTATACTCTTAACTATTCAAATGGATAAAAAGATTTCTTTAATCGCACTGCTTTTTGTTTCTCTTGCTTGCGCGTTGCCTAGCGCCTCGCCGCCAATCAACGTCACAGCGCCGCCGGCAGATTTAGATTCGCTTCAAACCGCCATCGTTCAAACCGCACACGCGGCGCAAACGCAAACTGCCACGGCAAACCCTTCTTTCACGCCGACCTTCACCGCCACATTTACCCGAACTCCTTCTATTACGCCAACGCCCACCGTTACGTTTATTTTTCTTTTGCCAACCCTCACTCCCATCCCAACTCAAACGCCGATTGGGTTTATCCCTAGCGGCAGCGGGGCAAGCGGAACGCAAGACTCTTCAAAATTCAAAACGCCACAACCTTGGGATTGTCTTGTAAAAGATGTGCAGCCTCCGCGCTGGGCGGTGATTCAAAAAGGTTTATCGTTCTACGCTTTTTGGACGATTCAAAACACAGGCACAAAAACATGGACACGCACAACCATTGACCATGTTTATACGGGCGGTTACCGCCATGAAAGCACAAAAATTCAGGACACCAAAGAGACAGTTCCGCCTGGCGATACGTTGCGGGTAAGCGCTTTATTTATTGCCCCTAAAAAAGCGGGGGAATATCGTTCTTTTTTTGTTTTACAAGTTGGCAAATTACAATTTTGTAGTATGAAAGTTGAGTTTGTTGTAAAAGATTAGAATTTGGGAGTATCTAAATCCGAAATACTGACAAGCAAATCTTTGCCACGATTTACGCGAATTTCACGAATTGACTAAAAAATCCGCGTAAATCCGTAAAATTTGTGGCAAAAAAGAAATGTTCTTTTTATTATTTTGATATTCGCCACTCCCTAGAACTTCTTTCCCCACAAACCATAGCCTTCATTTCGTCTTTTTTCGCGGCGTTCATGTTGCTCGTTGATTTGCTCAACGTGATTCGCTTTTTCTGCAATAGCCGCTTCAAGCCATAACTTTCCTTTTTCGGCGGTGGCGTGGCTACCCGCGCCATACGCACCTGTTTTTGTATCATCATCCCAAGGCGGGTTGGCGACTAAACTTCCGCCTTCAATCCAATCCATGTAATAGTCAGGCGTAGAGACGAAATCAATTTCATCAACTACTTTTTCCATTTTGCATAAATCAGGGCGGAGGTGTAATAAGAAAGAGGTTTCTAATTCGCAAGCATGACCCATGCCGCCGATGGGGGAGGTGCGATATTTTTTTATCGCTTCTGAGCCAATGCTTCCAGATGTATGTAACCAAGTGGTGGCGCAAAAAATGCGGCGATGACGTTCGCCAACATATTTGACGATATTGACCAAGAATGAGGTATTGCCACCATGTCCACTCATCAGATAGAAGCGGTTGAATCCGCGTGCCACCAACGTATCAATCACAGCCATCCAAAAATCTTCAAAGGCGCGTCCGCCAGCGTTCATTGTTCCAGCAAAAGAGGCGCGATGTGTGCTAACGCCATAAGGCATGACGGGTAAAGCGAAACTGCGCGCAGCCAAATTAGGGCTTTTTTCTCCAAATGCAACTGTGCCTTTAGCAATTGCATCAATAATGATGGTATCTACCGAAAGCGGCAAATGAAAACCATGCTGCTCGGTGTGACCAATCGGAATCAAAATCACTTTGTCGCGTTCACTATCAGGCGGGAGCATGGGCTTGGGCTGATTCATCGAAGCGTGACTTTGTCGCAAGATTGGATAATTGAAAATAAATGAACTTTGCGGGTCTATGCCGCTGGGGGCGAGGCAATAGACGTTTGTAAAGCCATCGTCGCGCAGGCTATCTAACAAATTGATGATGTATTGCCAAAAGATTTTATCTGGAACTTCAATTCCGCTATTGCGCCATCCAAACGGAAAGGGCGGAAGTAAACCGCATCGTTCTGGATTTGATAATTGACTCTGCAATTGAGCATTATCATAGCCTGAACCGAGCGGCAAAACCAAAGCCACATCGCGTGGCAGGTTTGCTACTTCATCCCAAGTTAGGTCATCGAAGTTGAAGAAGTTTGTCATGGATGGAATTATAGTGGGGAATGGTGAATAGAGACTAGAGATTGGAGAATTACAAACATGACATGTCTTAACGTGACCTATGCAGATTATGTTTCGTGTTCGCGTATAAGTTCTGCTTGATTCAGGTTCTAATCAAGGAGTTTTGGTTTGGCTAAGAATCAAGGCGACTGTCATCTTTACTCACAGGGCGCGAGATGACAGTCGCCTATAGAGTTTA
>Ga0209172_10000937_pt1 | contig 70836 bp, 66 predicted proteins | sample LarsenN4metaG_FD_184113 | JGI IMG/M metagenome (GOLD analysis project Ga0209172, IMG submission 184113) | Hot spring sediment bacterial and archeal communities from British Columbia, Canada, to study Microbial Dark Matter (Phase II) - Larsen... ...
CGATTCTCGGCACCTTGATAGTGGCGTTATCGGTGTCAGCCGATCCTTGTCCGGCAGCGGCGGAAGCCGGTCCGCCCGCCGACCGGCGCGCCTCCGGCGACGTCGCGAAGACACCCGGTGCGAGCGCCGTGCGCGCGCCGGCGGCCGTTCCGCCGCTGCCGGTGCCGAATCCGCGGCGAGCCCAGGTCGTCCCGCTCGCCGTCGGCGTGGGCGCTGCCACGGGACCGGACAGCCCCAAGTCGGCCGAGGAAACCGCCGTCGCCGGCGCGGAAGGTCAGGGCGGTGGCTCTGCCGAGGCGCGAACGGCGGTCAGGGCGCACGATCCGTCAGGCGCGGAAGCCCGGTACATGGCGGCACTCGATCAGCTGATCGCCCCCGTCCGCGATCTTGTCGCCGCGCCCGACGACATTCAGCGCATTCGGGAGTCGAGCCGGCTTCTCGCGGCCGGCGACGCGGCGGGGGCGCGCGCGCAGCGCAGCCAGATCTCCGAGCCGGCGGCGCGCAAGCTCGCGGACTGGCTGAGCTTGCGCACCGGATGGGCCGATCCTTACGACATCGCGACCTTCATCGCGGCGAACCCTGCGTGGCCCGAGCGCGGTCTGCTCATGCGACGGGCCGAGGAGCAGCTTTTTGCAGGCGGAGGCAGCTCGGCTCGGATCAAGGCCTTCTTCAAGGATGCCGAACCCCGGACGGGCGCGGGTTGGGCGGCCCTTGCCTCGGCACACCTCGCGGAAGGCGACGAGGCAAGCGCCAGGACATTCGCGGCCAGAGGCTGGCGGGACTTCGAGATCCCGCAGAGTCTCGAGCACGGCTATCTCGAGCGTTTCGGCAAACTGCTGTCGCCGGACGATCATCGCCGCCGCTTCGATCGCATTCTCGTCGATGACGTGCGAACCAAGGAGGAGCGCGCCGACCGGGCGGCGCGGGCGCGCCGGCTGGTGCCGTTGCTCGCTGAACCCGAACGCGCCAAGGCGGAGGCGCGAATCGCGGTCTTCCTCAGGGCGAAAAATGCCGGACAGTTGCTCGCCGCCTTGCCCGCCGAGCCGGCGGACCAGCCGACCGATTGGGGGCTGCGCTATCAGAAAGTGCAGCACTTGCGCCGGCTCGGCCAGCACGAGGAAGCGCGCAAGATCCTGCTCGCCGCGCCGACCGATCCGGCGCTGATCTCGAGCCCGGATGACTGGTGGGTGGAACGCCGCGCGGCGGCCTACGAGGCGCTGCGCGAGGGCAAGCCGGACGTCGCCTACGAGCTGGTGCGCGATGCCGGGCCGCTGTCGGCCAATCCCCTCAAGGATCAAACTTTCCTGGCAGGATGGATTGCGCTGCGCCAGCTTCGGCGGCCGGAAGCCGCGCTGGCGCACTTTGCCGCCTCGCGCGCCGCCGCGGACGGCCCGCTGAGCCGCACGCGGGCCGACTACTGGCAGGGTCGCGCGCTCGAGAGCCTCGGGCGACTCGATGAGGCGCGCGCGCGCTTCCGGGCCGCCGCCGCCGAGATCGACACCTTCCACGGCCAGCTCGCACATCACAAGCTCAACGGCGCGTCCGCGCACGACATCCGCCAGGCGCTGCCGGCGATGCCGACGGCCGAGGAGGCCAGCCGGTTCAACGCCCTCGATGCGGTGCGCGCAAGCGTCATCATCGCCAAGGGCGGGCTCGACCGCTCACTCATGCGGTCCTTCTTCGCGCACTTGCGCAATCACCTGGCCAGCGAAGGCGAACTGGCGATGCTCGCGCATCTCGCAGCCGCGCTCGGCGACCCGCAGACGTCGCTCAGGGTCGGAAAGACGGCCATCGCCCGCGGCATGAACCTGGTGCTCTACGCCTACCCGCTGCACGCCTTTCCGGCCTACACGCCGCTGCGCGAACCGCCCGAGCCCGCCATGCTGCTCGGCATCGCCCGCCAGGAGACCGAATTCAACAACGCCCTCGTGTCCTCGGCAGGCGCTCGCGGCCTCATGCAGGTGATGCCGATCACGGCGAGACACATCTGCCGCGATCACAAGATCAAGTGCGATCTCGCACGTCTCATCACGGACAACGCCTACAACGCGATGATCGCGTCGGCCTATATCGGCGATCGCATGGCGGAGTTTCGCGGCAGCTACGTGTTGACCCTTGCCGGCTACAACGCCGGTCCGGGCCGCGCCCGGCAATGGATACGCGAATTCGGTGACCCGCGCGATCCGTCCGTCGATCCGCTCGACTGGATCGAGCGCATTCCCCTCGAGGAGACCCGTGACTACGTCAAGAAGGTGCTTGCGAACGTCCAGGTCTACCGCGCCAGGCTCGGCGAGGCCGCAGCCCTTCGCCTTGAGCAGGATCTGACGCGAAGCCATGGCGGCAGCCGGACGGCGCTTTCCGATCCGCCGGGGGCGAGCGCCCGCTGAGCCCGGTTCGCCCGGCTGTCGCTCCCTGACCCCGTCTCAGCTCGAAGCCCCCCCCCGCGGGACCGAGGTCGCCGCCCTGCGGCGGGGGCGGCGCTAAGCCGAGGTCAGACGTCTCGGCTTAGCGGCCCCACCAGCGCGCCCATTTGCGCGCGAGCCAGCCGGGCTCTTCCCGGCGGGCGCCCTTGCCTTGAACATACGCCTCACCCTCGCGCAGGAGTTCCCTCAGCCGCTCGAAGTCGAGCGAGTGATCGGGCCATGTGACGTCGTCCAGGTTGCGGGCATAGACCCGTTCCGGCGCCTGCGGGTTGACGATCGCCAGGAACGGAATCGCGCGGATTTGCGTCTTGGGCGCGAAGCCCAGCAGATGCGCGAGCGCAGCCTTGCCGCTCGGGATGTCGGCGCGCTTTCCCTTGTAGACCATCGAAAGACCGATATCGATGTAATGGAAGCGTCTCCCGAGTTCGGTCGGGCTGTCAGCGGACCCGAGCAGCTCCGCGCTCGGCATCGCCCGCTGCAGCGCGGCGCACCACGGGCACCAGGTTGCGCCGAACGTGACGAGCACGAGCTTGCCGGTCATGCGGGCGGTTCTCAGGGCCTCTGCCAGAAGCGCCATCTGGTCGGCGCAGACGGCGTAGACCGCGTCGCCGGGCCGGCGCGGCTTCTGCGCTGCCACCGGATCCTCGAGACAAGGCTCTGCGGGGGAAAAGGTGTAGCCCGGCGGCGGGATTTCGGTCGCTGCGGCCGGTCCGGCGGAAAGGCCGATCAGCAAGGCAGCGATCCGGCTCGTGCGTCTCATGGGCGTGTCCTTGTCGCGCGCGATTCGCTCCGGCGAGCGCGAGAAGTGCGCGCTGCAACTGTGCACCGGGTGGCGCAGAAGAGGCAAGCGCCGTGCCAGTCCGCGGTTCCATTGTCACCGACAGGCGTCGGCGAGCGCCTGCAGACCTTGCGCAAGCCCCGCAAGCGAGTAGGTATCGACCACTTTCGTGCCGCGCTCGGACGTCGCTTCGACGGTGAGCCGCGTTCCCTTACGCATTGCCTCGATGAGCTTCAGCTCGTCGCCGGCGTTCGCCATGAAGGCGCGCTCGCCTTCACCGAACAGTCGCCACTGCTGCCCGTCGATCTTTATCAGAACGTCCGTGCCCTTCTTGACCGGAAAGCCGAGCTTGATGCTGACCTCGGCCGTCACGCCCGCCTTCGTCCACGTCGAGATATAGAAATGGACGGGATCGCGCCGGGCGTTCGCCGGTTGCTTGTCCTTGGGCTCTGAGGTGATGAAGCAGAGCTTTTCGCCATCCGCCTCGTGCAGGAAGGATATCCAGTCCTTGTGGGTCGAGACGAGCTGGGCAGCCGAGCCGGGGGCAGCGGTCGCCGCAAGCCCGATGGCGGCGAGCAGGGACGTGATCATCACGGCGTCGCAGGCTTTGGGCATCCGGCTCGTCACAAGGTCTCGCGGGCGTTTGCGATCATGTTCCACTTTGACATGCCCAGCGCCTGCCGTCAGCCGGGGACCGGTGCGGGCGGCGGCGCGCTGCCATCGGCGCCGGCGCACGGTTCAGTTGCCGATCAGGGTCTTGAACGTGCGCCACGCCGTCTGAAAGTGCGCCGAGACGGTCTGGAAATTCTGCGTGAGCTGCCAGGCGACCCCGACGAACGGGGCGACGAGCCGGATGGCGATGGCCCGGGCCTCGGCCCGCCCGAGATTAAGCTTCAGCTGCTCGAGGTGGGTGATGCGGAAGATGGCAAGCGCCTCCTCGAGCCGCTGCTCCATCGGCACCTTGATCACCTGGCCGGCCTTGCGCGCCTGCTGGTCGCGCCACATGGCGCGCGAGATGGCATTCCGCAGCGCCCCCGTCTCACGTTCGACCGCAGCGCGCACCTTGTGTCTGAGCAGCAGCCACGGCGGCAGAAATCCGGTGAGCAGCAGACCGGCCGTGATCGCGAGGCCGGCATAGTCGGTGAGTTCGCCGCCCGTTGCCCACAGGTAGAGAATGGTCACCATGCCGAAGCCGAGCACGATCGTCGCCCCTTGCGCGCTCATCTGCAGGAACGGCCGGTAGTGCCGCTCGTGGACGGCGATCTCGATCGGCGCGCGGAACGGATACTTCTGGATAATCGTGCAGTTCTTGACGAGGAATGCCACGAGCATCACCCAGATGAGTGCGTTGAGCACCCACTCGATCACCCACGTACCCCACATCAACAGGTCGACGGCAGCCGCGTGCGCCTCGCCCATGCGAGAATAGCGGCTTTCCGGGGCGGTCATGTAGAGGTAGTCGAGATAGCAGAATGGGGTGGCGATGACGATCGCTGCAGCCAGGCCGACCGGTCCAAGGACGCTGCGCACGCCGCGCGCGGCCTGCGCGGCCTCGACCTCGAAGTGCTCGATTCCGCGATGAAAGTTTCGTGTGTAGGTCGAAATGAAAAGCCGGACGGCCACGATGTGCGCGGCAAGATAGAACGGCATGAACTGCCATTCCGCCGAGGCGAGGAATTTCGCCTTGTCGGGCGCAAGTGCAAGGCCGGCGAGCCAGGCGCCGAGCGCTACGACGACGACCAGCCCGAGGAATGGCCTTGGCCGCACGGGGAAGATGCGGTCGAGCGGGGCGAGCTCCGATCCGTCGAGGGAAATGGCGGCAGGTTCGCCCCTGTCGGCTCGGTCAGGAGACGCCGCGCCGGCTGCCGGTGATTTCGCGCCGGCATCCGCTCTGGCATCGCCGGAACCAGGTTGTCCATGTGATGCTGATGGCGATGGTCCGCTTGTCTGCATCGCATTCCCCAGTGGCAGCCTTCGCTTTGACTGTCTCAGGCCAAGCTTCGCCACTCTCCCTCTCGCCAGTTTGCCTGGCTCGCGAAGGGCTCTTCGTTTCTTCTCCGCCGTGTCACTTCGACTCTTCGAACAGCTCCCGTCCGATCAGCATCCGCCGGATCTCGCTCGTTCCTGCTCCGATCTCGTAGAGCTTGGCGTCGCGCAGGAGCCGTCCCGTCGGATAGTCGTTGATGTAACCGTTGCCGCCGAGAATCTGGATGGCGTCGAGCGCAAGCTTCGTCGCCTTCTCGGCGGCAAAGAGGATCGCGCCTGCGGCATCCTTGCGCGTCGTCTCGCCGCGATCGCAGGCCTTGGCGACGGCGTAGACGTAGGCCTTCGCCGCGTTCATTTCGGTGTACATGTCGGCGATCTTGCCCTGGATGAGCTGAAACGTCCCGATCGGCTGGCCGAACTGGCGACGCTCGTGGATGTAGGGCACGACGACGTCCATCGCCGCCTGCATGATGCCGAGCGGGCCGGCCGCCAGCACGGCGCGCTCGTAATCGAGTCCGGACATCAGCACGTTGACGCCGCGGCCGACCTGGCCGAGCACGTTTTCCTCCGGCACCTCGCAATCCTCGAAGACGAGCTCGCCGGTCGAAGAGCCGCGCATGCCGAGCTTGTCGAGCTTCTGCGCCACCCGGAAGCCCTTGTAGGAGGTTTCCACCAGAAACGCCGTGATGCCGCGCGGCCCGGCGTCGGGATCGGTCTTGGCGTAGACCACGATCACCTGCGCATCCGGGCTGTTGGTGATCCACATCTTGGTGCCGTTGAGGACGTAGCGATCGCCCTTCTTGTCGGCCCGCAGCTTCATTGAGACGACATCCGAGCCGGCGCCCGCCTCGCTCATGGCGAGCGAGCCGACGTGCTCGCCGGAAATCAGCTTTGGCAGGTACTTGCGCTTCTGCGCGTCGGTGCCGTTGCGCCGGATCTGGTTGATGCAGAGATTCGAGTGTGCCCCATAGGACAGCCCGACCGAGGCGGACGCGCGCGAGATCTCCTCGACTGCCACGCAGTGCTCGAGATAGCCAAGGCCAGCGCCGCCGTACTCTTCTTCAACCGTGATCCCGTGCAGGCCGAGGTCGCCCATGCGCGGCCACAACTCGCGCGGGAAGCGATCGGTTCTGTCGATCTCGGCGGCGATCGGGGCCACCTCGCTGGCGGCGAAGGCGCGTACCGTCTGCCGGATCTGGTCCGCCGTCTCACCGAGACCAAAGTTGAGCGTCGGATAATCGTTCGGTATGGACATCGGTCACCTGTCGGACGTCGGGTTCGCCGGCCTCGCCGGCATCGGCCACCATAGGGACTGGGCCTTGCGCCGAAAAGAGCCAGTCGACATGCAGCAAGCGACAAACGAGCGGCCGAGCCGCATTCCCTGGCCGCCCATTCTGCTGGCTTCTATCGTGGCAGCCTCAGCAGTCGCCGAGCGATACGTCCTGCCGCAGGGGCTGTTGCCGGTGACCGCGGGCGTCTTTGCCCTGGGCCTCGTGCTGTGCGCCGCAGCAGCGGGTCTCCTCGCCTGGACGCTGCTCGAGCTGCGCCGGCATGGCACTACCGTCAGGCCCGATCGGGCCGCCACGGCGCTCGCCGAGGGCGGTCCGTTCCGCTTCTCGCGCAATCCGATCTATCTGGCCGACGCCGTGCTTCTTGCCGGGCTGGGACTGATCGCCGGCTGGGTCTCGCTCGTCGCCGGCGCCTTCGCCTTCATCGCGCTCGTCACGCCCCTCGCCGTTCTTCCCGAGGAGGCGCACCTCGAACGGCGTTTCGGCGACGCATACCGGGCCTACCGGGCCCGCGTCCGTCGCTGGCTCTGATCGCACGCTCTATTGTTCGCGCATGAACTTGTAGTCGAAGCCATTGCGCCCATGCGGTTTGATGAGACCGACCGTCGGCGCAGGGAAATGGATCGGCAGGATCAGCGTCGGCGTATCGCACACGCGCGCGAGGAACGTCCGCCGCGATTGCGCCGCCTCGGCACGGTCCGTGTCGAACACCGTCGACCATTCGGGTTCGCGACATTGCAGCGCGTGATGCATCATGTCGCCGGTGACGACGGCGCGCTGGCCCTTTGATGTGATGTTGACGCAGCAATGCCGCGGGCTGTGCCCCGGGGTCGGAGTGAGCGAGAACGTCTCGTCGAGCTCGAAGCCGTTGTCGACGAGCAGCGCCTGCCCTGCCTCGACGACGGGCCGGCAATTGTACGTCCACACGTTGCCGGGCGGATTGCGCCCTTCCTTCGTCGCCTGCTCCCAGTAAGCGTACTCGTCCTTGTGAAAGATGTACTTGGCGTTCGGAAAGGTCGGCACCCAGCGGCCGTTGACGAGCCGCGTGTTCCAACCTGTGTGGTCGATGTGAAGGTGCGTGCAGAAGACGTGCGTGATCTCCTCGAAGGCAAGCCCGGCCGCCTTGAAGCCGTCGAGCCACGGCTGCTTCGGGAAGTCCATGGGCGCGGGATAGCCTTTGTCCTCGCCGGTGCAGGTGTCGACGAGCACGGTGTGGCGCGGCGTTCGCACGACGAACGTCTGGTAGGTGATGACCATGCGCCCCGACGCGGCGTCGAACACCTCGGGCTCGAGGGTTTTCAAGTGCTCACGGCCGACGGCGGCGTCGTAGGCAGGAAACATGTCCTCCGGTCGCCGCCACGGCCCGTCCCGTTCGACGATGCTGGTGATCGTCACGTCCCCCAGTCTGAGTGTCTTCATCCGTCCGACCTCGCATCTTCACGGCGCGCCTGCCGTTTCAGTCGTTTCGATCCATCATGGCAGGCGGTAGAACTTCCGCGCCGTCTCCCGGAAGAGCAGGGCCTTCTCGTCGGGCGAAGCCTTGGCTGCCAACCGCTTGAAGGCATTCCAGTAGACCGCATAGCTGCCCGACAGCTTGTCGACCGGGAAATTGCTCTCGAACATCGCCCGCCGCGGCCCGAACGCCTCGATGCAGGTCTCGATATAGGGCTTCCAGGCCGTGGCGAGCTGTTCCGAGGTCGGCGGCGTCGGCCGCTTGTCAAACTCGAAGCCGTTGACGCGCATCCCAATGCCGCCGAGCTTGATCATGACGTTCGGGCACGTCGCGAGCTCGCGGATGTCCCGGCTCCACTCCTTGAAGACCTCATCGCGACGGCTCGCGTAGTAGCCGAGGCCCAGCGGCCCGCCACAGTGGTCCATGACGATCGGCTGGTTCGGGAACTTGCGGGCGAGCGCCGTGACGTCCTTGAGCTGGGGATGGTAGCACCAGGCGTCGAAGGTGAGCCCGAGCTTGCCGAGTACGGCGAACCCCTCGTGGAACTTCGCGTCATCTCGGTAGAGATGCGGCGGCGGATTCGTGTGGCCGTTGTGGATTTGCGGCTCCTTGTCCTCGAAGCTCGCGACATAGCGGATGCCGCGATAGCGCCCGCCGCCGGCTTCGATCGACTTCCGCAAGACCTCGTCGACGGCTGCGCCGATCCTCAGATCCGCAAATCCGACGATGCCGGCGGCGATCCGCGTCGGCCCGTAGGCGCCGGACGCCGACATCGCCGCGATGCCATTGACGAACTCGACCTCTCCGACCGGCCGCATGTGCTCGGGACCGTCGGCCCGGTAGCAGGCAAGGCATTCCATGAATACGGTCGAGTGAATCCTGTGACCGCTGCCTGTGTCGGCGAGGATGCCGTTCAGCAGATAGCTGTGCTCGGGGAAATCCCAGAGATGATGATGGGGATCGATGATCTCGAGCTCGGGCTCGAGAATAGGCTCCTTGACCTTGTCGAGCCATTCCTGGCGGAGCCCCTTCATGCGCGAGCCGATGGTGCTGTGCGGTTTTTTCATGGGTGCTGTCCTCGAGTCGGGCTGAGGCGCGGGCAGGTGCGACGAAACACCGGGCGCGAGCAAGCCGGCCCGGCGGGTGGTTTTCGTCAGACCGGGCGATCGCCCTCGATGGTGACGCGATGCATGTGCCGGCGCCGCCCCTGATAGTCGTTGAGCGCGAAATGCTGCGTCACCCGATTGTCCCAGATGGCGAGCGTGCCCTTCCGCCACCGGAGCCGGCACGTGAACTCTGGCCGCACCGCATGTGCGCACAGAAAGTCGATCAGCGGCTTGCTCTCCGCTTCCGTCATGTCCTTGAAGCGGACCGTGTGCGAGGGATTGACGTAGAGCGCCTTGCGGCCGGTCACGGGATGCGTGCGCACGACCGGGTGCCAGGCCTCGAGCGGCTCGGCCGCCACCACGGCCCGCCCCATGGCCCCGAGCGTCTTGAGGTTCGCCGTCCGCCCGCCGGGATAGAGCTTGTCCGAGTTGTTGAGCGCGGTCAGCCCATCCAGTAGCCGCTTCATGCCGTCGGAAAGCGCGTCGTAGGCGGCCGTCATGCTGGCGAACAGCGTGTCGCCGCCAGCCGGCGGCACCTCGACGGCATAGAGCAGCGTGCCGAGGTCGGGACGCTCCTTGTAGGCGGTGTCGGAATGCCAGCCGCCGCCGAAGTTCTTCGTGTCGGTTTCCGTCTTGATCAGCTCATTGACCTCGGGAATGCCATCGAGGCCCTTGAGGAAGGGATAGATGGCAGGTTTTCCGAACAGGCGAGCGAGCGAAACCTGTCCCTGCGGCGACAGACGTTGATCGCGGAAGACGATCATCTGATGCGCGAGAAACGCGCGGTGGATGTCCTCGCGTGTCGCATTCGAGAGAGGCTTCGAGAGGTCCACGCCTTGGATCTCAGCGCCCATGGCGCCAGCCATCGGTTCCACGCCAATCGTGCGATACTGGCCCATGCGCAGGACTCCGGATGCGATCGGGGCGACATTGAAGGCCCGCCGACGGGTGGCGTCAATCGTATGACTGGGGTGCAAATGCGAAGGGGCCCGCCTCTGTATGGCGGGCCCCTTCAACGGCTGTGCTCGCCGCCGCGGCGGCTTGCGGCTCAGGCGGCGCGGCGCGACGGTTGCGCCGCGAGGTGCTCTGCGATCACTTCGACCGCCTTGCCCCAGTCCGCAATCCCGTTTGGTCTGAGACCGAAGGCACGCACCGCGTCGGCCGGCAGGCCGCCATCACGAAAGATGCGGGCGCAGGCCTGCCGCGCGTAGCCGAGCGATTGATGCCAATGCAGGGGGTTGATGTGCTCGGGACCGGCTTCGCGGACTCCCTTGCCGTTCAATGCAATGACCATTGGGGGCTCTCTCTGCTCTCATTCGCGATTGGGAGACGCGGGGGCGGACGGCAAGCATCCCGAGCGCTCGGGCAACACTACGCAAAACCGTGCCAAGAGCTGCCTTGAGAGACGTCGCGTCGTTCGCTCAAGATGCCTGCCGTTTTCCCTGGGAGGCGGCGGGGGAGCCGCTCCGAATTCTCCTCGCGTCTCAGGCGCGGGCCTCAGTTTGCCCGTCGCCGTTCCATCTGCCTCAACTCGGTCGACGCCTCGACCACTCGCTTGACACGCATCACAACAGAACGCGACGCATCACCGACAGAACGCCACTCACTCAGCGAACCGGGCACCGGAGCGAACTCGAGCGCCGCCAAGGACCGCGCACTCGTCACCAACTCCCGAGACCCAACGCCGTCACCGCTCGCCGGATCGCTCTGCACTCCGGCAGTTGACACATGCAACGCCACGGCACCCTCACTCGAACGATGCTCTCTCAAGACGCTCACGCAACCTTTTTCGGAACGCATCACCGAAACCCGGCCGAGGCTCACTCGACCCGACGCAACGCCACTTGAAGGAACGCAACCCGACCGGACCAAACGGGCGGTACGCGACCAATCCAATCGGAACCTCATCGGACTTGCCCGAAGCGGGCCCGGAGAACCGCCGTTGCGCACGCTGCAACTTGAGCGCAGCGGCCGCTCTCCGTGCTGCTGTCAACGTGCCGGCAAGCACGCTTCGTGGGGCCTCGCAGGAAAGCCCGAACGCGGACGCAACGCTGTGCAACTCGAACGCAACGCAAACTTTGGGACTGACGCAACTGACGCAACGCCGACTGTTCTCATGCGGACCCTCGCCAGCGTCGGGACCGCACCGACCGCTGCGACCGGTCGATTGCCCGAAAGCGCCCCGCTTGGGAGTGGTTCCGGCGGGGGCCCGAACCAAGCTTCGGAGGAGCTGCTCTCTTGGAGTGGGACGGCACTGACGCAACTTTCGGGACTGCATCGACTCGCTCATCCCCACGCACCCCACTCGACCACTCGCGTTCTCGACGTGTTCCGCGAACGAGGGGTAGTTAAGCCGTTGCATTGCGGCTACACCAAGACGGAAAAGCGCAAAGGCCGTGACGGAACCATGAATGGAACATAAGTAGAACGAAAGTCGCGCAAAAATCCCTTTGAATCCAATGGGACAGGCGAATATCGGGGAGGATACTAGAGACTGTGGATAACCTTTGAGCGGCGCACGGCGGCGACCGCCCCTTGAAACGCGGCGAGGAAAATGACGAGGGAGAGGACCACATTCCAGCCGGCGAAGGACAGGCCGAACAAGCGCCAGGGCGCGTCGTCGCAGCGGATGACCCGGGTGCCCTCAAGCGATTGCAGGAGTCCGCCGGCGGGCGAGGCGAGAGGCTGCAGAGGGCCTGAGCACGTCTCCGGGCCCGGCCAGAATTTCCATTCAACTCCCGCATGATAGACACCGAGGCCGGCATTGGCCAGGAATGCCAGAGCAACGGTGAAGAGAAGAAGGGCCGACCAGCGGAGCTGCCCGGCCGCAACAAGGGCGAGCGCCACGAACAGCGCCGGAATGCCAGCATAATAGGCCCATCGTTGCATCAGACAGAGCTCGCACGGGGCGTAGCCGCCGATTCGTTCGAAGGCGATGGCGGCGAGGATGCCGGCAAGCGCCAGCACGAACGCGAAGGCGCCCGCCCGGTAGGCGGCGCTGGCGGTCAGAGGATGAACGTCCGGCGACATGGGACTGCCACTAGCCGCATCTTGCGTCCGTCTGCAACTGCCAGCACTGGCCGGCCGGTTGAATAGGCCGCGCGATCACAAGCCCTCTGTCAGAGCACGTACCTGATCGCCAGAAACCCGCCGACGAGGCCAAGTACGATGAGGGTCGCGATCAGATTGAGCCGCTCCTCAATAAAGACGCGGATCGGCTCCCCGAACCAGTAGATGAGGCCCGCCACCAGAAAGAATCGCAAGGCTCGCGAGAGCAGGCTCGCCAGCACGAAGGCAACAAGGTTCATGTGCGCCGCGCCGGCAAAGATCGTGAGCACTTTGTAAGGAAACGGGGTCGGCCCCTTGATCAGCAGGACCCAGACGCCCCACTCGGCGAACCAGCCGGCAAGCTGCGCCCACTTGCCCTCGAGCCCATAAAGCCTGAGCACCGGCTGGCCGACGTACTCCAGCATGTAGTATCCGATGGCGTAACCAGCGAGCCCGCCGAGCACGGAACCGATCGTGCAAATGGTGGCGTAGGTCCAAGCCTTAAGCCGCTGCCGCAACGCCATGGGAATGAGCATGACGTCGGGCGGGATCGGGAAAATCGAGCTTTCGACGAAGGCGATCCAGAACAGCACGTGCGGCGCGCGCCGGTGGCCCGCCATCACCATCATCCAATCGTAGAGCCGCCGCATCATTGCGTGGCCTATAGCGACCCGCCGCCGCCCCGTCCACCCGGACCGGGGTCAGGGTGAAGGGCTATGGTGTGGCGCACCGGACGGCCGCAGCCGAAGGCTAAGCGCGGGTCCGGCAGCGCCTTCGGGGGACGTTTCTGCTCGGGGCGCAAATGGCGAAGGGCCGGTCGGGGGACCGGCCCTTCGCTGTCGTGCGCCGCTGGGGAGGGGAGGGCGCACGCCGGTGAGCGGCTCAATGGGCAGCCGCCCGGCCGGCAAGATCTGCACAACCGCTCGCGTGGGTGGCGGCCTCGCCGCGGCCCTTGCGGCCAAAAATGCGCTTCAGGAATTCACTGACCGCGATGCTGCGCTCGCGCCGGGCGCGGCGCATGGCCTCCTCCACCTTGCGGCGGTCTACCTGGTAGAAAAGCTCATGATCAGACATTGTTTTTCTCCGTGCCCATGATCATCTCGATGCGCGAAATATGCGTTGCGCCCGCCGTCGAAACAAACGATGATTTCGAACCGTTCACCTTAGAAAAGCTAATGCCTAGATGCGTCGTCCCCTTCCCCCCCTCAACGCCCTGCGCGCCTTCGAGGCGACGGCGCGTCACCTGAGCTTCACCCGCGCGGCGGACGAACTGGCGGTGACGCCGGCCGCCCTCAGCCATCAGATCCGGGGTCTCGAGGAGTTCCTCGGCGAACGCCTGTTCGAGCGGAAAGCGCGGAGCATCGCGCTCACCCCTGCCGGGGCGACGCTCTATCCCGGTCTCCATGCCGCCTTCTTGCAGATTCGACAGTCCGTGGAACTTCTCGACCGGGATGCGACGAGCAAGGTGCTGCAGGTCAGCGCGCCGCCGGGCTTTACCGCCAAATGGCTGGCGCCGCGTCTTTACCGCTTCATGATGGCGCATCCCGACATCGACACCCGCGTCTCGGCCACGCGGGAGCTGGCCAACTTCACATCCGATGGCATCGATCTCGCCATCCGCAACTCGTCGACCTCGGTCAACGGCATGTGGAGCCGGCAGCTCATGCAGATGCATCTGCTGCCGGTGGCCAGTCCGCGCTTCATCGGCAGCATCGGCGGCCTCACCAGCGCCCAGGACCTCAAGCGCACGCCGCTCATCCATGACACGTTGCTCGGCACGCTGAGCGGAATGCCGACCTGGGCCGAATGGCTGGAGGCGGCCGGCGTCACCGGCGTCGATCTGAGCCGCGGCCTGCGCTTCAACAGCCCCGACTATGCGCTCGAGGCGGCGTGCGAAGGCGGCGGCGTGCTGCTCGCGATTCGGGAGCTGGCGCACGAGGACTTGCGGTCCGGGCGACTCGTCGCACCGTTCGATCTGGTCCTGCCGGCCGAGCGCTACTTCACGTTGACCTGCCCCGACGGCACGGAGAAGCGGCCGAAAGTGCGTGCCTTCATCGAATGGATCCTGGCCGAAGCGGAGCGCATGAAGGCGGAGGTGCCGCTGCTCGGGTGCGTGAGCCGCTGCCCTCCGGCGGCGCCCGCCCCGTGAGGGCGCAAAGGCATCTGTCATGGACAGCGCCGATCCCGTCCTTCGAGGAGTGCCGTGCCGCGCGGCGCGGGCTTTCCGAGCGGGACGCCTGTTCCCGGCGACCGCCACAACCGCGCAATCCGGGAGGAGGGATCAGGTTCGGGCGCCGGCCGCCATTCCGCAAAGGAGCGGACGCACAGCCCGGCAACTACGGTTGCCGACGGTGTTGCGAGCACGGTCCAGTCCGTGGGCGCACCGGCGTGCGCCGGCGGCAGGCTCGGCGTGGCGGACATTTCTGAGCTGCGCCAGCCAAGCGAGCTCACCTTTGACTTCTCCCCTTAAAGCGGGGCAAGCTCCGCGCGCACTGAGTGAGCGGCGCCGTTGACAGGCGAAGCCGCCTCGCCACTGGGAGGAGAACTCGAATGAAGGTGACGCGTCGTGTCGCGCTGGCGCTGCCGGTCGCGGTGTGTGCATTGTCGGGCGCAGCATTTGCGCAAGGCGGGCCGATCAAGGTTGGCGTGCCGTTGCCTCTGTCCGGGCCCGCGGCCCTCTACGGCGAGCCCGCGCTCAAGGGCGCGCAGATGTTCGTCCAGGAGCTCAATGCCGCCGGCGGCGTGCTCGGACGCAAGATCGAGCTCGTGGTGCGCGACAGCAAGGCGACGCCCGACGAGGCCGTGCGCGTCTCGCGCGAGATGATCCTCAAGGAGAACGTGGACTTCTTGGTTGGAACGCTGACTTCCGCCGAAGGCCCCGCCGTCTCGACCATCGCCAAGGAAAACAAGATCGTCCTGATCGCGCCGATCCCGAAGACGGATCAGCTCGTCGCGCCGAAGAACCTCCACCCCTACATCTTCCGCACCGCCTCGAACACGACGATCGAGGGCCGCACCGGCGCCGAGATCATCGCCAAATGGGCCGACGTCAAGCGAGTCGCGACCATCGCGCACGACTACGCCTACGGGCAGGACGTCACCAAGGAGTTCATCGCCCACATCAAGAAGCTGCGTCCGGACATCGAGGTCGTCGATTCGCAGTGGCCGAAACTCGGCGAGGCGGACTACACCCCCTTCATCAACGCCCAGATGTCGAAGAAGCCGGACGCCATCTTCTCGGCCATGTGGGGCGGTCACTTCGTGACGTGGGCGAAGCAGGCGAAGCCCCTCGGCATGTTCGATGCGGTGAAGAACCGCGTCGTCAACGGCGGCGAGGCGGGCTCCGTCGAGGCGACACGGGCCATGGGACCCGAGTATCCATTCGGAATCATCGCCAACGCCTACGATCTGCCCACCTACAAGGGCCAGCCGCAGTCCCACAAGGACTACATCGCGCGGCTCAAGGCCTTCACCAAGGAGGACCCGCCGTCGAGCTGGCCGATCATGATGTATGTCGCCATGCAATTCCTGACAGAAGGCATCAAGAAGGCGGGCAGCACGGACAGCGACAAGGTCTCGGCGGCGCTCAAAGGCCTCACGATCGACACGCCGTTCGGAAAGCAGACCATTCGCGCCAAGGATCAGCAGGCAGATCGCGGCGAATTCTACGGCGTCATGGAGAAGGGTCCCGACGGGATCGCCTTCATGAAGGACGCCGAGTACATCGATCCGAAGCCGTTCATGGATTGAGCTCCGACGACACTGCTCAGGCGGCTCCCACCGGGGCCGCCTCTGTCATGCCTGCGGGGCGACATGCGTCCGCGCGGCGTCCGCGAACCGGGGAGTTCTCGTGCACCTTGCATTCGTCGATCCGACCCTGATGCTGGGTCAGTTCAGGAGCGGGCTGACCACCGCGATGTTCCTGTTCCTCATCGCCTCCGGGCTCTCGCTGATCTTCGGCGTCCTGAGGATCATCAACTTCGCCCACGGCTCGCTCTACATGCTTGGCGCCTACATCGCCTGGCACATCGTCCACTATCTCGTTGGCAACAGTCTCGTCGGCTTTGGCATTGCGGTGCTGCTTGCGGCCAGCGCCGTGGGGCTCATCGGGTTTTTCGTCGAGCGCTTCCTGCTGCGTCACGTCTACAAGGTGGCCGAGCTCTATCAGCTTCTGTTCACCTATGCGCTGGTTCTCATCTTCGGCGATGTCGCCAAATTCATCTGGGGCACGCAGCCGGTCTCGGTGCAACGGCCGGCGCTGCTGTCCGGCTATTTCGACATCGCCGGCGTGCGGATGCCGCACTATGACCTGATGATCGTGTGCATCGGATTCGGCATTGCGTACGGCTTCTACGTGTTCCTGAACCGGACGAGCTGGGGGCGCATCATCCGCGCCGCCGCGCTCGACCGCGAGATGCTCGGCGCGCTCGGCACAAATGTCTCGCTGCTCTATACGGGCATGTTCGTCCTGGCCGCCTTCCTGGCCGGACTCTCTGGTGCTCTGGTGACACCGATCAAGGGCGTGGTTCCGGGCATGGACATCGAGATCATTCTCGATGCGTTCATCGTCGTCGTCATCGGCGGCCTCGGCTCGCTCTGGGGAACGCTTCTCGGGTCAATCATCTATGGAATGGTCGTGTCCTTCGGCATCCTCATCTTTCCGCGCTTCTCGATCTTCGCCGCGTTCATCCTGATGGCGGCGGTTCTGATCATCCGGCCGTGGGGTCTGCTCGGGAGACCGATCCGATGAGCGAGCGGCAATCCCTGCTTGAGCGCATCCCCTGGACGCTGGTGCTGACCTTGCTGGCGGCCACCGTGCCGTTCTTTGCATCGCGCTATTACATCGACCTGGCGACCTACATCGCCATCTTCGCGCTGTTTGCAACGAGCCTCAATCTCCTGCTCGGCACCACCGGTCTCGTCCCCTTCGGTCATGCCGCCTATTTCGGCATCGGAGCCTATGTCTGCGGTCTGCTGATGGGCGAGCTGCAGGTGCCCTTCCTGCTGGCGTTCGTACTCGGCGGACTGGGTGGTGCGCTTTTCGCAGCGATCTTCGGCTTTTTCTGCGTCCGGCTGACCAAGGTCTACTTTTCCATGTTGACGCTAGCCTGCGCGCAGATCGTGTGGGCCATCTGCTTCAAGTGGAACGAGGTTACCGGGGGCGAGCAGGGCTATCCGCGTGTGCCGATGCCGGACATTCCCTTCCTCGACTGGCTGCCCGTGCACCCGCGCTCCCTGCAGATGGCCAAGTTCTACCTGGTGGCGCTGGCTCTGTGCGCCATCGGCATCTACCTGTTGCGGCGCATCACCTTGAGCCCCTTCGGGCGCATCCTGAACTCGATCCGCGACAATGCCGAGCGCGCGCAGTTCATCGGCATCGACGTGCGCCGCTACCAGCTCTACGCCTTCATCATTGCAGGCGGCTTTGCCGGCCTCGCCGGCGGCCTTTTCGGAGTCTACAAGCGCGGAGTCTTCCCGGATTATGCCTACTGGACCAAGGGCGCCGAGGTCCTGATCATGTCGATCCTCGGCGGCATCAACCACTTCTGGGGCCCGACGATCGGCGCTGCCGTGTTAATCCTCCTCAATGGCGCCGTCGTCTCCTACACGGAATACTGGCCGTTCGTACTCGGCGTCATCCTGCTCGTTCTCCTCTTTGCGTTCCCCGGCGGACTGCTCGGCGGTCTCGAGACGCTCTGGCGGCGCGTGAAAGGCAGGGGGTGAGCGATGCTCGAGGTCAAGAACCTGCGCAAATCGTTCTCGGGTTTCGTCGCCACCAACGACGTGAGCCTGACTGCAGAGAAGGGCAAGGTGACGGCTGTGATCGGCCCGAACGGCGCCGGCAAGTCGACTCTGTTCAATCTCATCACCGGGCACCTCGTCCCGGATGCCGGCGAGGTCCTGCTCGAGGGCCGCGACATTACCGGCATCGCCCCCCATCGCATCTGCAAGATGGGCATGGCGCGCTCCTTCCAGCGCACCAACATCTTCCCCAACCTGACCGTTTACGAGAATTTGCAGGCGGCGTTCATCGCCTATGGCGGCCAGTCGCTCAACATGTTCGGCGTCGCCCGCCGACAATTCCGCGACAAGACGGAGGCGATGCTCGAGTCGCTCGCGCTCACCGATGTGGCGCATATGGTGGCCGGCGAGATGAGCCACGGCGCCCAGAAGCAGGTCGAGCTCGGCATTGCGCTTGCCGGCGATCCGACGATCCTGCTACTCGACGAGCCGACGGCCGGCATGAGCGCGCAGGAGACGCGCGAATCCATCGAACTGCTCGATCGCATCGCCAAGGAGCGCGGCCTCACACTGCTCTTCACCGAGCACGACATGGATGTCGTGTTTTCCATCTCGGACAAGATCGCGGTGCTGCACCAGGGTCGCATCATCGCCACCGGCAAGCCGGAGGACGTTCGCCTGGACGCGGAGGTGCGCCGCGTCTACCTCGGAGGAGGCAAGCATTGACCAATCTTCTCGAGGTCGAGAACATTCATACCGCCTACGGGACCAGCCGAGTGCTGTTCGGCGTCTCGCTCGACATCAAGCCGGGAGAGTGTGTCTGTCTGCTCGGCCGCAACGGCGTCGGCAAGACCACCACCATGCGCTCGATCATGGGGCTCACCCCGCCGAGCCAGGGGCGGATCACCTTCAAAGGCCAGGACATCACGGGCAAGCCGCCGCACGTTCTCGCCCGCTCTGGCATCGGCTATGTGCCGGAGGATCGCCGGATTTTCGCCGAGCTCACGGTCTGGGAGAACCTCGACGTCGCCGAGCGGTCGGCGAGCCGGCGCGGCCGCTGGAACGTCGAGGCGGTTTACGAGCTCTTCCCGAAGCTCAGGGAGCTGCGCGACCGCATGGGCGGCGTGCTCTCGGGCGGTGAGCAGCAGATGCTCACCATCGCGCGCACGCTGATGGGAAACCCTGAACTGCTGCTTCTGGACGAGCCGTCGGAAGGACTGGCGCCCGTGATCGTCGAGCACTTGCTCGCACAGATCCAGCGCCTGAAGCGGGAGGGCCTCACCATCCTTCTCGCCGAGCAGGGCCTCGACTTCTCGCTGGCGCTCGCCGACCGCGTCTATGTGCTCCAGAAGGGCGAGGTGCAGTTCACGGGGCCAAGCCAGCGGCTGCGCGACGACGCCCGGCTGCGCGACAAGCTGCTCGCCGTGTGAGGCGATGCCGGAGCTGCCCGAGGTCGAGACGGTGCGGCGCGGGCTCGAACCCGTGATGTCCGGCCGCCGCTTCATCCGTGTCGAGCAGCGCCGCCCCGATCTGCGCTTTCCCTTTCCCGAGGACTTTCCCGCAAGATTGCAGGGCCGCCGAGCCATGGGGATCGACCGGCGCGCGAAGTATCTGATGGTCGAGATCGAAGGGGGAGAAGTTCTCGCCATGCACCTCGGCATGAGCGGCCGCTTCAGGATCGCGATGCCGGGCGGCCCCAACGGTCGCAAAGCCGGCGCGTTCGCTCTCGATGCCGGCGACGATCCGGCCCACGATCATGTCGTGTTCACCATGGAGGGCGGCGCGACGATCACCTACAACGACGCCCGTCGCTTCGGCTACATGAGCCTCATGCCTGCGACCGAGGTGCCGAGCCATCCGCACTTCCGAAATCTCGGAATCGAGCCGCTGGGGCCGTTGCTCACGCCCGAGTATCTCGCGGGAGCGGCGGCGGGCCGCAAATCCGACCTCAAGGCCTTCCTGATGGATCAGCGGATCATCGCCGGCCTCGGCAACATCTATGTCTGCGAGGCGCTGTTTCGGGCGGGGCTCTCGCCGCGACGGCGCGCGGGCGTACTCGCCCGGCGCAGCGGTGCTCCATCGGATCACGCCGCCCGGCTGGCTCCGGTCATCCGCCAGGTGCTCGAGGCGGCCATCGCGGCGGGCGGCTCGACGCTGCGCGACTACAAGCACACGGACGGCACGCTCGGATATTTCCAGCACGACTTCGCCGTTTATGGGCGCGAAGGCGAGCCATGCCCGCGGCCGGGCTGCGGCGGCCGCATCCGGCGCATCGTACAGGCTGGCCGCTCCACGTTCTATTGCCCGCAGTGCCAGCGCTGACCTGCCCAGGGTCCGCGGATGCGCAATCCTCTTGGCGCAAACGGTGGCTTCGCGCTAAGCCAGATGCACCGTTCACGACATTGAGCTGCCGAGGCGCGAGGTATGGCATGGGCTACGAAAACATCATCGTCGAGACCAAGGGCAAGGTCGGACTCATCACACTCAATCGGCCGAAGGCGCTCAACGCGCTCAATGCGGCGCTGATCGCCGAGCTGTCGCGGGCGATCGACGGCTTCGAGGCGGACGAGAACATCGGGTGCATGGTGATCACGGGCAGCGACAAAGCGTTCGCAGCCGGCGCAGATATCAAGGAGATGCAGTCGAAGACGTTCATGCAGGCGTTCAAGGAGGATTTCATCGCACGCTGGCACCGCGTCTCCGATGCGAGGAAGCCGGTCATCGCCGCGGTTGCCGGTTTCGCGCTCGGCGGCGGCTGCGAGCTTGCCATGATGTGCGACTTCATCATCGCCGCCGACACCGCCAAGTTCGGCCAGCCCGAGATCAAGCTCGGCGTCATGCCGGGCGCCGGCGGCACGCAGCGTCTTCCCCGCTTCGTCGGCAAGTCCAAGGCCATGGAGATGTGCCTTACGGGACGTATGATGGATGCCGTGGAGGCCGAGCGATCAGGCCTCGTTTCTCGCGTCGTTCCTGCCGACAAGCTGCTGGAGGAGGCCCTCAAAGCGGCCGAGACCATCGCGTCGATGTCGCTGCCGATCGTGATGATGACGAAGGAGGCGGTCAACCGCGCCTATGAGACGACGCTTGCCGAAGGCCTGCGCTTCGAGCGGCGCACGTTCCATCCCATGTTCTCGACCGACGACCAGAAGGAGGGGATGGCCGCCTTCGTCGAAAAGCGCAAGCCGGTGTTCAAGAACAGCTGATTTGCTTGGCCCGGTGCGGGCCAAGGCCGCCAAAAAACGCGTTGTCCGCTCAGTTGGCCGGTGTCCCTTTGACCGACGTGCCGCCGCTGCCGGCGGTCGGGCCTGCCGGCGGCACCGAGGCGGATGTCGCGGACGGGGCGGCGGCGGTGGCCCTCTTCTCGCCGGCCGGCGCCCTGAAGTAGACATCGACGCGCATGCCGGGCAGCAGCTCCGGCGCCGCGTCGAGATCGACGAGAATCTCGAGCGAGTCCTGGTCGGTGGGCCGCCGCGGACCGCGCTGCGCGAGCTTCGCGGGCGCCAGCATCTTTGCAACGACGGCGACACGGCCGGGGAACTCGCGGCCAGGGTAGGCGTCCGACCGGACGACGGCAGCCTGTCCGGCTTTCACTTTCGCGACATCCCTCTCCTCGATCTCGGCGCGCACGCGCAGAAGCGACAGGTCGCCGATCACCGCAAGCGCCTGTTCGGGCGTCGCCGCCGCGTTCTCGCCGACCCGCGCCGCGAGCTGGAGCACCGTGCCGCCGATGGGGGTGCGCAGACGCGTTCGCTCGAGCACGGCCTCCGCAAGCGAGAGCTCCGCCCGCGCAGCCGTGAGACCGGCTTCGACCCGGGTCGGCAGCGGCACCCCCGGCGCGGCCTGCGCCCGTCTCAACGCCGCCCGGTCGGTCTCGACCTTCTCGAGCGCGTCGGCGACGGCCTTCTGCGCGCCTTCGATCGATTCACCGGCGCCGAGCGGGGCGCCGGTGCGCTTCGCCCGCGCGATCCTGTCGAGGTCCGATCGCGCCACCGCGAGCGAGCGTTCCGAAGCGGCAAGCGTATCCTCGGCCTGCCGCCGGTCGAGGGCGAGCCGGTTGGTGGTCGTCTCCGCGTCCCGCTCGCGCCGCCTCACCTGCACTTCGGCGTCCGCCGCCGCGACCCGCGCGCGGGCCTCCTCGTCGTCGAGCCGCACGATCGTCTCGCCGGCAACGACCGTGTCGTTGAGGGCGACAGCCACCTCGACAATGCGCCCCGGCATCCCGGCCGAGAGGCGGATCTCGCCGTTGCGCGGCTCGACCCGCCCGGGCGCGGTCGCGGACCAGGGCGCCGGCGCGGAGACCGTGGCCGGGGCCGCCGGCCGGTCGCTCGGCGGCGTTCCGGGCCGCGTGAGCACGTATGAGCCGCCGATCGCGGCGATGGCCGACAGGGCCAGCAGGATGATGGTCGAGTTCATGTTGCCCATTACTTCAGGCTTTCCTTCGGACGTGACCGCTCGCGGCCTTTCCCCGTCGCCTGGCCGGATGCACCGTCGCCGCCGCCTGACGCCGGTCGTCGACGATCAGGCCGTCCTCGATCGTAAGGATCCGGTCGGCGAACTGAAGCGTTCTGTGATCGTGGGTGACGACGAGCACCGCCCGGGACTTGTCGCGCGCAAGCTTCTGGATGAGCGCCATCACCGCAAGACCGTTTTCGGCATCGAGCGCGGCCGTCGGCTCGTCGGCGAAGATCAGCGGCGGCGATCCGGCAAGCGATCTCGCGATGGCGACGCGCTGCTGTTCGCCGCCACTCATCGTGCGCGGGTAGGCGGTCAGCCGGTGCGAGAGCCCGACCGATTCGAGCGCGGCAGTGGCCATGGCAATGCCTGCCTTGCCGGAGTGGCCGCGCACGTCGAGGGCGAGGCGCACGTTTTCGATCGCGGTGAGCGTCGGAAAGAGGTTGTAGGATTGAAAGACAAAGCCGATGTTCGACCGGCGAATGGCGGCGAGCTGCTCGGGCGACATGCCGTCCGTCGACTGGCCGTTGACCGTCAGGTGGCCGGACGTCTGCGTCAGGATGCAGCCGAGGATCGAGAGCAGCGTCGTCTTGCCCGAACCGGATGGTCCCATGAGCAGCGTCAGCTCACCGGGCATCAGATCCAGGCTCACGCCCTTGAGCGCGCGCACCTTGGCCGCGCCCGAGCCGTGCTCCTTGACGAGGTCTCTCGCTCTCAGAATTGCGCGCCCGCTCATTTCGCAAACACCATGGCCGGGTCGATGCGAGTGACCTTCATGATCGCGGCAAAAGCCGATATGGCGCACATGGCGATCGTGAGGAGGAGGAGCCCCGCCGCCAGCATGGGCGTCATGACGATGGGTAGCGGACTCTTCTCGCTGAGCTGGATGATGACGAGCGCGATCGACATGCCGAGCCCGTAGCCGAGCGCGGCCGACAGTGCCGCCTGCACCAGGATGACCGAGTGGATGTAGCCCGCCGACGAGCCGAGCGCGCGCAGCGTCGCGAACTCGCCGAGATGGTCCTTCGTGCTTGCATAGAGCGTCTGTGCGACGATGACCGTGCCAACAAGGATGCCGAGCAGGGCGCCTCCGATCAGCGCCACTCCCGCGCCCGTGCCGAACAGCCAGTGATCGAGACTGCGCTGGCGGAACTCCTCTCGCGTCAATATCTCGGCGACCGGCAGCCGCTTTGCGAGATCGCGGCGTACGGTCTCGACGTCGGCGCCATCGGCGAGCTTGACGAGGAGGAACGTCGATTGATCCTGGGCGAGCTGGAGAATGTTGCGTGCGCGACTGATCGGCATGAAGACGTAGGGGGCGGTCGTGAACGACCTGATGCCTTCGGTGAGGGCTGCAACCCTGACGCGGCTGGTCTCGATCTGCGCGATGTCGCCGATCCCTTTGAGCCCGAGGTTGTCGAGATAGCTGCGGTCGACGGCGACCGCATCGGGCTCCGCGATGCTGGCCACGTCGCCGGCGACGACATTCCAGGGCGCGAGACCACCGTCGGCCGGGTCCGTTCCGACGATCACGGCGAGCGTCGTGCCGCCCTGCGGCTTGAGCCAGCTTGCGAATGACGCCACCAGCGGCGCAACCGAGGCCACGCCCGGCACGGCAAGCGCGATATGTCGTTCCCGCCCCGACAGCGTCCCCGCCTCCTCGAAGCTTTTCGTGCCGTAGGCGGTGATCCACAACTCGGCGTTGGCATGGTCGATCATGCCGACGATCATCTTGCGCGCGCCGAGGTAAAGCCCGAGCTGAACCGCAACAAGCACGATCGAGAAAAGAATTCCGATGAGCGTCACGACCAGCCTGATGCGGTCGTGGAAGAGATTGCGGAACGCGAGGATGAGGATCATCGTTTGACCGATTGACGCTGACGCAAAAGGACTCGCCCCGGCGCAATCGCGATGACTGAGGCGGCTCGGCTTTTCCGGTCAGAGGTTAGCCCTATATAGGGTGTCGGGTGGCGATAGGCCAACCCGGGAGTCGGGTTGGTTAATCTCCGTGCGGGTGGCTGCGGAACTGCTTCTCGCGACGGGGCGCGTCCGTTCCTGCGGACAGCCGGCGTTCTCAGAAGCCCGTGCCTGCGCCTTGGCACAGCGGCCGTCCAGCGCAATGGCAGAAGTCTAACGCTATGAAGCGCAAATGGAAAATCTGGTCCGTCGGCCTGCCTTGCGATCGCCCCAGTTACCCGATTAGTGGGGCAAAACGTCCTGTCCGATCGTGAAACCGGTGCCATCATGCAGTCGTTCAAGATCAAGCATCTGTCGCGGCGAACGGTCACGCTCTCCGGCGCGGCTGCGGTCGCCTCCGCGCTCTCGTTCGCGGCCGCCGCTCAGTCCGTTCCGCCGGCGACGCCGACGGTGACCACCCCTCCGCCCGCTGTGGGCCTTTGGCTCGATCATACCGGGCGGGGGGCGGTGGAGATCAGCGAATGCGGCGGGGCGCTCTGCGGCCGCATCGTCTGGCTCAAGGAACCGACCGACAAGGCCGGCAATCCGCTGCGCGACATCCTCAATGAGGATCGCAGCAAGCGCACGCGGCCGATCTGTGGCCTGCAGATCATTGGCGATGTTCGCCCGCAGCGCGACGGCTCCTGGGATGCCGGCTGGATCTACGATCCCGAGCAGGGCGAGGCATTCGATGTCGAGCTGCGGATGCGCGGGCCGGATGCACTGCAGGTGAAGGGCTACAAGGGGCTCAAGTTTCTGAGCCAGACCTTCCAATGGCGGCGGATCGCCGAGGCGCCGGCACCGAAGTGCAGCTAGCCTTGAGCGGCGGCGGCGACAGGCCGGGCGCACGCGCGCGGAGCGGTGAGACGCCGGTCGCCTTGCGTCCCCTGGCCGGCGGCGACGACCTGCTCCTGCGCCGATGGATCGCCAGTCCCGGTGTCCGGCGGTGGTTTGGGAGCGCCGCGGTGGCCGAGGCCGAAATCCGCTTTGCGCGGGAGAGCGAGGCGGCGCTTTGCCGGATGATCGTCGTCGGCGGCGAGACCGTCGGCTATGCGCAGGCGATCGACGCGGGATTGCTTGGGGCCTTTCCGGCCGGATTGCCGGCGGGCTCGTGGATGTGCACCGTCTTCATCGGATCGGACGATCATCGCGGCCGCAGCTATGGAGTGACGGCGCTGGACCTGCTCGTTGCCGAGACGTTTCAGTCCTCGCTGGCGGTCGCCTGCGCCGTCCTCATTCCGGTGCGCAGCGAGGTCGCCGCACGCGCCTGCGAGGCAATCGGTTTCCGCTGGAGCGCCATCCACGACGACGCCTTGCTCGGGCCATGCTGGGTCATGGTCCGCGAGCGGCAGAACGCATGAGCATCATCACGCCGGAGCGAACGCCGCGATGTGTTTTTCGGCCGCCGCCCTGAGCTCGCGCCCGGCGGTCTCGATTGCGGCGGCCTTGGCCGATAGATCCGCGGCATCCTCCGCCAGCCGCCGGCGACGATCGCCGATCATGCGGGCCATTTCCGATGCCGCCGGCCCACCGAGGACGGTCCGCGATCGCAGGTTCTCCCTGGGATCGAGCGCCCGGCGCACCGCATCCTGCGGGACGGCGAGTTCGATGCCGAAGAGGGCGCGGCTCGCCGCGTCGATGTCGTCCGAGGTGATGGCGGGGGCCGCGCGCCCCGCCGCGATCGCCTCGCGGACCACGCGCCCGACGATGTTGTGCGCCTTCCGGAACGACAGGCCGCTTTCCCGGACGATGACATCCGCGAGCTCGGTCGCGGTCCCGTAGCCGTTTGCCGCCGACTGCGCCATCGTCTCCGGGCGGACGGTCATGGTCGCGAGGACGCCCTCCAGTACGGCGACGGCAGAGCGCGTTCGCTCGACCGCCTCGAGCACGGGCACGTTCACCGACGACACCCCGTCATTGACGTCGCTGAACGAGGTGTTCTTGCTTGCCGCCAGGGCCGCCGTCAACGCGCCGGTTACCTGCGCGGTCGCCGATTTAAGGTACTCGAGGGCCTGAGGGTTCTTTTTCTGCGGCATGATGCTCGAGACGCTCGAATACGCATCGGCGAGCTCGATGAAGCCAAACTCCGCCGTGTTCCACGCCTGCAGGTCGGTCGCGAGGCGGCTCATCCCCGTCATCAGGATGGCGAGCGCGGCCGCCGCCTCGTGCGCGTCGTCTCGCCCCGATACGGCGTCGTAGGCGCTTTCGACGAGGCCGGCGAAGCCGAGGCGGCGTGCAACGCTCTCCCGGTCGATCGGAAACCCGGTCGTCGTGAGCGCCCCGGCACCGAGCGGCGACAGATTGCAGCGGGAGAGCGCGGCCGCGAGGCGGCTGTGATCCCGCGCCAGCATGTCGCCGGCGGAAAGTAGATAGTAGCCGAGCGAAATCGGCTGGGCATGCTGGGTGTGGGTATAGCCCGGCATGACGGTCTCGACGTGCCGCTCGGCGAGATCGAGCAGCGTTCGTCTGAGCGCGCAAAGATCCTGGAGGGACCCGATCAATCGGTCGCGCAGCGCTATGCGCCATGTCGTGACATTGAGATCGTTGCGGCTGCGCCCGGTGTGAAGGCGGCCGCCGACGTCCGGTCCGAGTACGTTCACCAGGTGCCGCTCGACGTAGGAATAGAGATCCTCTTGGGTGAAGTCGATGGCAAGCGCGGCGGGGCCGGCTGCATCGAGCTCGAGGATCACGCGGAGCGTCCTTGCGATATCCACCGGATTCACGATCCCTCGCTCGGCGAGCATCAGCCCGTGGGCAAGGTGCGCACGCATCTCTGGATGAAAGACGAACCTGATGCTGTTCGCGACGGCCGGGCGGTAGTAGGCCGCGACCAGCGCCTCGGCCGGCGGATCTTTGACGCGCTCGCGCAGCTGCACGCGCGGTTCGTCGCTCATGGCTTAGCCCTTCTTCGCCGGCGGAGTGTAGGGCGGATCGCGATCGAGAATTTCCTTCAGCCGCTTGGCATCGACTTCGATTTTGACGCCGGCCCGCTCGTTCTGAAGGATCATCGGCGATCGCGAGTCGCGCTGCGCCCAGCCGCGGTTCATCCCCTCGACCATCTCCGCATAGGCGAGGTTGGCGAGCCGCATCGGCACGCCGAGCTCGCGCCCCAAATCCGTTGCCAGCGTCATGTCCTTGAACGCAAGCTTCAATGCGAATGCCGGCGGCTCATAGGAGTTCTGCAGGTACTGGTCCGCGAGCCGGTCGAACGTGCGCTGGCGGCCGAGCGCGCCCATCCGCACCGCTTCCCAGAGGGCCGCGGGCTCGACGCCTCCCTTGACGCCGAGCGTCATGCACTCGGCGAGCGCGGCCTGTACGGCGTAGCCGGCGCAGTTGTGCACGAGCTTGGCGACCGAGCCCGCACCGATCGGTCCGATGTAGCGCGCGGCGTCGCTGAAGCCGTCGAGGACGGCTTTGTGCGCCTTGAAGATCGCCTCGTCGCCGCCGACCCAGATGGCGAGCTTGCCCGATTTGGCGCCCGCCGGTCCGCCGCTCACCGGCGCATCAAGGAAATGGAGCCCCTTCGCCAGCAGCTCGGCATGGAGCTTGCGCACCATGGACGGCGCATTCGTCGTCAGATCGAAGATGGCGGCCCCGGGCTTCATTCCGGCGGCCACTCCGTCTGCACCCATGACGACGGCCTCGACCTCTTTCGGCCCCGGCAGCGAGGTCAGGATCACGTCAGACTGCTCGGCGACGGCCTTCGGGGTGTCCGCCCAGGTGGCGCCGGCAGCAAGATGCTGCGAGGCGGCCTGCCGCTGAAGGTCATGCACGACGAGCTTGTAGCCCGACTTCTGCAGGTTGGACGCCATGCTCGCGCCCATCATGCCAAGACCGATGAATCCAACTTTCATGTGCCGCGCTCCCTGGAGTGCTTCGCCCTTCTTCAAGTGTGGCATACCTTCGGGCCACAGGCGCAGCAATTCCATGAACGGGATGGGACCCATGCCCCCGGTCGCCGCGACCCCCACCACAGACCTCCTTGCCTACGTCGGCTGTCGCACCTCGAAGGAGCGCAATGGCACAGGCCGCGGTATCAGCATCTACCGGGTGGATGCCGCAACCGGCCGGTGGACCCTCGTGGATCTCGTGGAGGGCGTCTTCAATCCCTCGTTCCTGGCGTTCGACCGCCCCCGGCGAACGCTCTATTGCGTCCACGCCGACCGCAGCGAGGTCAGCGCCTTCCGGATTGCGCCCGGATCGGGCCGCCTCTCACATCTCAACACGCGTGATTGCGGAGGCCCGAACCCGGTGCACCTCACCGTCGATCCGACCAACCGCTTCCTTGCGGTCGCCAACTACGCGAATGGCACGGCCGGCGTGCTCACCATCGCCGCCGACGGATCCCTTGACGAACTCGTCAGTCTGCTGACGCTTGCCGGCGAGACCGGGCCCCACAAGACCCAGCAGCAGGGACTTCACCCGCATCATATTCCCTTCGATCCGAGCGGGCGCTTCCTCATCGTTCCCGACAAAGGCGGCGATCAAGTGTGCGTGCTCCGGCTCGATCCTGCGACCGGTCGACTGTCCGTCGCATCGACCGCGAAGACGCGGCACGGCTCGGGGCCGCGGCACATCGCCTTTCATCCGACGCGGCCATTCGCCTACCTTGCCAACGAGCTCGATTCGACGATTGAGACTTTCGCCTGGGATGCAGAGCAAGGCGCGCTGAGCCCGCTTCAGATCCTGCCTTCGCTGCCGGAGACCTACGTCGGCAACAACACGACGGCGGAGATCGAGGTCGCACCGTCCGGCAATTACGTCTACATCTCAAACCGTGGACACGACAGCATCGGCATCTTTGCGGTCGATGGTTCGAGCGGCCACCTTCGCGCCGTCGGCTGGCAGGCGACCGGCGGCCGTCAGCCACGATTCTTCGCCCTTGCGCCGGGCGGCGGACGGCTCTATGCGGCCAACGAGCTCACGCACACGATCACGTCGTTTTCCATCGACCCAAGCACCGGATTGCTTGCCGCCGAAGGGGTCGCAGCCGAGACGGGAAGCCCGACCTGCATCATCTTCACGTCCGTTGATGCGCCGAAGCCGGACAGGGGCGCGTGAGGGCGGCGGTGCGGTCTCCGGTTTGCTGGGCTCTGACATGCGACGCGATGGCTGCCGGATGACGTGCGGGTCGTGTCATAAGCGGTCGCGTCCGCGGACCATGCGCGGCGAAGCTGCCGACGCCCGGTCGCAAGGACTTTTGGACACCCGAAGTGAACGCCGATCCTGAAAAGGCCGTCTATGACCTGACGCCCTTCGGGCGCTTCATCGTGCTCGTGTCGGTAATTCTGGCCTCGACCTGCTACACGGCGACCATCCTGGTGGCCACGACGCTGCTGCCGCAGATGCAGGGCGGCCTTGCGGCAACCCAGGACGAGATTTCCTGGGTGATGACCTTCAACATCCTCGCCACGGCCGTTGCGACGCCGATGACCGGATGGCTCGTGGCCCGCATGGGCCGGCGCGCGACGATGATGTGGTGCCTGGCCGGATTTACCGTCTCGACCTTCATGTGCGGCGCAGCGCAGTCGCTTGAGTCGCTCGTCTTCTGGCGCGTGATGCAGGGCGGTCTCGGCGCGCCCCTCATCCCTCTGTCACAGACGCTCCTGCTCGATGCCTACCCGAGAGGCCGTCATGGCTTCGTCCTTTCCCTCTACGGGATGTCGAACATCGTCGGGCCCGTCATCGGCCCCATGTTCGGCGGCTATATCGGCGAGACGCTCGGCTGGCAGTGGGGTTTCTACATGGTGCTGCCGGTCAGCGTTCTCGCCTGGCTGCTGTTCCGCTTCTTCCTGCCGCCCGACGAGCCCTCGAACCGGTCGCTGAAGCTCGACTGGATCGGGTTTCTGTCGCTTTCTGCCGCCATCGCCTGCGTGCAGCTCGTTCTTTCGCGGGGCCAGCGGCTCGACTGGTACGATTCGACCGAGATCTGGATCGAGACCATCGTTGCGGCCGGAGCATTCTACGTCTTCCTGACGCATAGCCTGACGGCGCGCGGCACCTACCTCAACCTGGCGCTGTTCCGGGATCGGAACTATTCGCTCGGCTGCATCATCGTGACGCTTTATGGGATGCTGAATTTCGCGCCGGTGGTTCTGCTGCCGCCGCTGCTGCAGCAGCACGCAGGTTATCCGGACAGCGCCATCGGCACGTTCGTCGGCTGGCGCGGCGTCGGAAACGGTCTCGGATTCTTCGCCGCCATGTGGCTGCAGAAGCTCGACCCGCGCTTCAACCTGGTCATGGGCGCGTCCGTTCAAACGGCATCCGGCATCTGGCTCACCCGGATCAATCTCGATGTCGATCAGTCGACGCTGGCGCTGAACAGCCTGATGCAGGGCTTCTCGGTCGGCGTCCTCTGGGTTCCGCTGACGGTTGCGACCTTCTCGACACTGGCCCCGCAGTACCGTCCCGAGGGCTCCTCGGTGTTTCACCTGTTGCGCAATCTCGGCTCGAGTCTGTTCATCTCGATTGCGGTGGCCGAGATCATCCGCTCGACGAGTTCGAACTACAGCCGCATGACGGAGCTTGCGTCCGCTTACAACAAGGCGTGGCAGCTGCCCTGGGTGACCGGCTTGTGGAGCATCGATTCGCTGCCTGGGATCGCGCGTCTGTCCAAGGAGATGGTCCGTCAGGCCACCATGATCGGATTCACCAATGCGTTTCTGCTCTATACCGTGCTCTCGGCGCTCTCGATCCCGCTGTGTCTCCTGGTGAAGCCGCCGCGCCGGGCGTGACGTTGATCGAGACCGGAGGGAGGCCGACGCGACGATGGCGGCGACCATCCGGCGGGCAACGGCTAGCCTCGCCAAATGCGTGCCGGATGCGGCCGTGGGCATCCGAAGGCGCCAACAAGAAGTCAGGGCCCTGCGGCCTGACGGCAGGGCCCTGCGGGATCACGCCGGGGAAGATGGTTTGTCAGGTTGCAGCCACCGTATCGGCGGTCTTTTGAACTGCGGCTGAACACCATGTTCATCGGCTGTTCATCGCCTGGTCCATGGCCGGAATAGTGCCGTTCATGGCGACGGGTGTACATTGCTGCCGACGTTCTGCTGCTGAGCCCGCCATCCGTCCCAAGGGTCAGGACCGACCGATGACCAGAGTTCCGAAATACGTGTTCACGCTCGCTCTGCCGCTGCTGGCCGCAGCCGGCGGCGCTGCCTGGCTGGTTGGCGGCGGCAGCGGTCAAGGCGCGACGTCGGTCGTCTATGAAACGGTCGAGCCGACACGCGGCATCATCCGAAAGCTCGTCTCAACGTCGGGTCCGGTTCGCGCCCTCGTCACGGTGAGCGTGGGCTCGCAGCTTTCGGGCCAGGTCGAGAAACTGCTCGTGGACTTCAACAGCGAGGTCAGCGAAGGCGACATTCTTGCCATCCTCGACGAGAAGACGTTCGTCGCCAAGGTGGCGCAGGCACGTGCCGATCTCGCGACCGCCAAGGCTCAACTCCAGAATGCCCTTGCGGCGGTCGAGAAGGCCGATGCGGTGATGCGCCAGTCGGCCCGTACGGCCGACCGCCAGCAGTCGCTCGCCAGCAAGGGCATCGCCGCGGCCGCCGCGCTCGATACCGCGACACGCGACATGGAGGTGGCCAAGGCCGAGGGCGCCGTCGCCAGGGCGCAAGTGGAGAGCGCCAAGGCCCAGATCGAGCAGCGCGAGGCGCAATTGCGCCAAGCCGAGATCGATCTCGAGCGAACGCGCATTCGCTCGCCGATCAACGGCACGGTGATTTCCCGGACGATCGACATCGGCCAGACCGTGGCAGCAAGCCTGCAGGCTCCGGAACTCTTCAAGATCGCGCAGGATTTGCGGCGCATCCGCATCGAAGCGCAGGTGAACGAGGCCGACGTGGGCAGCGTAAGCGAGGGCAACGCGGTGGAATTCACCGTCGATGCGTATCCCGAGCGCAGGTTCAGAGGGTTGGTCACCCAGGTGCGCCTGGCGGCGACCGAGCTCAACAATGTCGTCACGTATACCGTGATCATCGAGGCCGAAAACAACGACCGGAAACTCTATCCCGGCATGACGGCCAATGTGCAGATCGAAGCGGACAAGCGTGATGGCGTTGTCCGCATCCCGGTCGATGCCATCCGCTTCAGGCCACGCGGCGTTGCCGCACCGGCGACTTCGGGGACCGGCCGCATGTCGCAGGAGGATCGCGAGCGCCGCACGGAAGAGCTCATCGAGCAACTGCGCAGCGAGGTCGGGCTTTCCGAGGAGCAGATCGCGAAGGTGCGCGACGGCCTGGCGAAGATGCGCGGCGAGCGGCGGGGCCAGGGCGGCGGTGCCGGGTCGGACGCCGGTTCCCAGTCCGGTGAGCGCGGCGGTGAAGGCAGCACCCGGGACATGGCCCAGATCAGGGCCCGGATCATGCAGAGAACAGCCGAGATCGTGGCCGCCGTCGTCACCCCGGAGCAGCGTAAGGCCTTCGAGGCGTGGAAGCGCAACCGCGAGACGGCCAGGACGGCGACCGTTTGGCTCCTGGACGCAACAAAGTCGCCGGTCGCCCGCCAGGTGCGCCTCGGGCTTGCCGACGATCAGTTCGCCGAGGTGCTCGGCCAGCCCTTCAAGCCGGGGGAGCGGGTCATCGTTCGCGCGCGGGAGCAGAAGAAGTGACCGCAAACGCCCGGCATCCCGCGACTGACCCGGCGACCAACGGCTGCGATGTCGTCGTCCGGGTCGAGGCCGTGAGCAAGGTCTACCGGATGGGCGAGCAGACCGTTCGTGCGCTCGACGGGGTGTCGCTCACGATCCGCCGCGGCGAGTTCGTGGCGATCATGGGTCCGTCCGGGTCCGGAAAGTCGACGATGATGAACCTCATCGGTGCGCTCGACGTGCCAACCTCGGGCCGTCTCGAGATCCGCGGCCGCAACATTGCAGAGCTCTCCTCGGACGAGCTCGCCGACTTGCGCAATCGCGCCATCGGATTCGTCTTCCAGCAGTTCAACCTGCTGCCGCGCACGACGGCCTTGGGGCAGGTGATGCTGCCGCTCCTCTACGCCGCGCCACGGCCCTCGGATCCGCAGGCGCTTGCGCGCCGCCGGCTTGAGCAGGTCGAACTCGGCGACCGGCTCGACCATCATCCGCGACAGCTCTCGGGCGGCCAGCAGCAGCGCGTCGCCATCGCACGCGCACTCGTGAACAATCCGACCATTCTGCTTGCCGATGAGCCGACCGGCGCGCTCGACTCCAGGACGAGCGAGGAGATCATGCGGCTGTTCAGCCGGCTCAACAACGACGGCATTACGGTGATCCTGGTGACCCACGAGGCCGACATCGCCGCCTGGGCGCGCCGGCGAATCCTCTTTCGCGATGGCCGAATCATCGAGGACGTCGAGCAGCCGGGCAAGGCCGCCGATGTGGTGAGGAGTGCCGCCGAATGAGTGTGATGGACAGCCTACGGATCGCGCTTGCCGCGCTGCGCACCAATCTGTTGCGGTCGGTGCTGACAACGCTCGGGATCATCATCGGCGTCGGCTCGGTCATCGTCATGGTGGCAGTCGGCGCCGGCGCGCGGAGCGAGGTGGACCGGCAGATCGCCTCCCTCGGCAGCCAGATGCTGGTCGTCATGCCGGGCTCATCGCGGGTCTTCGGCCGGGCCGGCGGCGCCGGCACGACGCTGCCCCTCTCGGAAGCGGATATGCTTGCCATCCGCGACAAGGTTCCGGGCGTGGCCGCCATCTCGGGCCTGATCTCAGGGTCGGCGGTGCTCGTGCGCGGCAACGTCAACTGGACGAGCAACGTCAACGGGGTCCACGATCAATACTTCCTCGTGCGCGACTGGCCCACCACCGAGGGACGCGAGTTCACGCCCGAGGAAGTTCGCTCGGGGGCGCGCGTGGTGATCCTCGGGACCACCGTCGTCGCGAAGCTCTTCCCGGACGGCGCGAGCCCGCTCGGCGAGACCATTCGCGTCAAGAACGTGCCGTTCCAGGTCATCGGCGTGCTGCAGTCGAAGGGCCAGTCCGCCTTCGGGTCGGATCAGGATGACGTGATCATGATGCCGATCAATGCCGCGCGCGGCCGTATCGTCGGGCGCAGTCAGGTGGTCAACAACAACGTCGGCCGGGTCCATGTGAAGTTCGACGATGACGTGGATCTTGCCGAGGCGCAGGAAGCCATCGAGAACCTGATGCGGCAGCGGCGGAGGATTCAGGCCGGCGCCGAGGACGACTTCAGCGTCCGCAATCTGGCGGAGTTCATGCGCGCCCGAACGGCGGCGCTCTCCACCATGACGTCTCCGCTTGCGGCGACGTCGGCGATCTCTCTCATCGTCGGCGGTATCGGCATCATGAACATCATGCTGGTGTCGGTCACCGAGCGCACGCGCGAGATCGGGCTGCGCATGGCCGTCGGCGGGCGCCGGCGCGACATCCTGCGCCAGTTCTTGGTGGAGGCGGTGGCGCTCTGCGTGCTCGGCGGACTGATCGGGGTCGCGCTTGGGACCATCGTGGCGGCATCGGTCGCCTACTCGGCGCAATGGCCGATCCTCATTTCCAAAGAGGCGATCGCTATCGCCATGGCGGCCGCCGCTGCGACGGGGATCGTCTTCGGCTTCTTCCCGGCGCGTCGCGCCGCGCACCTCAATCCGATCGACGCGCTGCGCAGCGAATAGCCGCGCCATCGGCTGGGCGGGGCCGGAGAACGCCACGAGGACCGCAGGCATGGTGCGCGCAGCCCGCAGGCGCGGTCCTGCGACTTGGCGAATGCCCGGTCAGCTGGCCTCGAACAGGTCCGACGCCCGCTTGCCGATCTGATCGACTTTCCACTGCGGCACCTTGAACTCCCAGCCCGCTGCGGCCGCATTGATGGCGTCGGCCCGCGTCTTGGCCTCGCCCTCCGCTCCCGCCGCCTGCAGCGACAGCCAGTAGGCGTCGCCATCCTTGCGCAGCCGGAACGTCACCGTCGGTCCGCCCTCCGTCTCGAGCTTCAGAACCGAAACGGCATCACCGGCAGGCGGCGCGTCGAGCTTTCGGACGTCTTCGAGGTCGATCGAGCCGAAGCCGGTCGCAACCTGGTCGATGGCGACGTTCTGTTTGAGCTTCTTGCCGTCGGGGATGCTGCCGATCTTGTACTTCTGATCCTTTCCGTCGCCCTTCTCGACGGTATATGGCGCTTCACCCGGGTGCTCGACGGTGACTTTGAGGATCTTGGCCTGATCCTGCTCGAAGATGCTGGTCGTGACCCAGTCACGAACCTCGAGCCCCGCTCGCGGTTCGCCGGTCGCAAGCCACGTCTGCGCTTCGCCGAGCCGGCGCACGTAGACGCCGCCCTTGCCCGCTCCGAAGGCTTCGTAGCGCGTCTTGCCGAGGACGATCTCGCCGAGCGCCTTGCCTTTCGAGTCCAAGATGCGGATGCCCCGCGACTTGGCGTCCTTTGCGGCCGGGTCCTCGAGCTCAAGCAAATGGTGCTTGTCCTTGGCGGCCGTCTTCGCCTCGACGAGCTGGGCCTGCACGAGGGTGTTGAGCAACGTCCGTACCCGCTCGCCGTTGGCAGGGTAGCCGTTGCGCTCCTTGATCCGCCACTGAGCACCGGCACGCTCGAGCGTGATCCGCTTCTCGCCCTGGATCACCTCGACGGCAGCGATCGCCTGCTCCTGACGCTCGAGCCCCGGCAGGAGGCGAGCGCCTTCGATCTTGCCGGCTGACCATCGGGTGGTGGCGGCAAACAGCGCGCCCGCCGCCAGAAGCGAAACGACCGAAGTGATCGCGAGCGCGGTCAGTTGATTGGGCTTGATCATGATCCGGGGTCTGGTTGCGATTGTCGTGCGGGGCCTAGTCGGTGAAGCGGCGCCGTGTGGCGTATGCCAGTCCGCCGATTGCAATCACGAGAGGCACCGCGGCGATGTTGAAGAAGTGCAGCCACCAGCTCAGCCTGTCGATGTCGCGGCGCAGATCGGCCTTCACGTCGCGCAGCTCGCGGCGGATGGTCACCATCTCGTTGCGGAATTGCTCGATGGTCTGCTTGTCCTTGTCGGTCAGCAGCACCGTCGTCGGCCCGCCGCCCTCGCCGCCGCGCGTTTCGACCTTGGCCAGCTTCTCCTGCACCTCCTTCAGGCGCGCGACCAGGGCCTCCTCCTTGGCGCGGAACCGGGATTCGGCCTCGCGGCGCAGTTGCAATACCGTCTCGAAAGGACGCTCGCTGATGCCGCGGCCGCGCAGCCCCGACAGCGCCTCGCCGCCGGACAGGTTCTCGAGCGCGTTGACGACGAAGGCCGCGTTGTGCGTCTGCGGCAAGGCTACCTGCTGCCCCAGGAAGTCGCGGACCTCGACCCAGAACTGGTCGGCCAGCATGTCGCTGTCCGAGACGACGACGATGTTGACGCGGCCGGAGGCGACGTGCGGCTTGGCGGCAGCGGCTCTGGCCTGCTCATCCTCGACCTTGGCCTTGGCCTCGGCCATCCGCTCCTGCACCTTCTCGTCGAGAGTCTTCGCGGCATCGGGCCTGCCGTCCGTCTTCTCGGCGTCCTTCGGTTTCTCCTCCGGCTTCGGACGGCCTTCGGGAAAGGCGCTCTTCGCTTCGCCGAGGATACGCGCCGCGAGCATCAAAGGTTCGCCGCCGGACGCGAACGTGCGCTTGATGGCGAGCGGGTCGGGCTGAAAGCGCACCTTGTCCGCTTCGATCAGCCCGGCCGCCTTCGTCGTCTCGATGATCGGTTGCACGATCGTGGTCGCGTCCGCCCGCTTTCGCAGGGCGCCCGCGCTCGCCAGATTGAGCTTCTCGATGCCTGCGGCGAGCGGGTCCTTCTCGTTGATCTGCGTCTTGTCGATGGCGAGCCACGCCAGGTACTCCGTCACCGTCGCAGGCCGGCCGCCCCGGCCGCCGTATTGCACCCGCCGCGCCATGTTCGGGTCGCCGACGACCTTGTCGGCATCATACTCGACACCCCAGGCCTTGAGCAGCTTAAGCGCCTCCTCGCTCATCGGCAGCTGCATTCCCGGTCCCCCGCCCATCGGGCTCATTTCGGCATTGGGATCGAAGAAGGCCAGCACGCGGCCGCCGGACAAGGCGTACTGATCGACGGCGTAGGCGGCCTCCTTGGTCAGCAGCATCGGTTGCACGATAAGGAGCACGTCGATGTCGGACGGGATGATCTTGGTCGTCTGCTCGAGGTTGCGGACCTCGAAGAACTCCCGGATCTGCTCCATGACCATCCAGGGCGGCGACGGCTGGCGCATGGGCTGCATCGGGTTCATGCCGCCGTTGATATTGATGCCGGCAATGAGGCCGACAACCTTCTTCTTCGGGTTGGCGAGGCCGTTGATCAGCTTTGTCAGATCGTATTCGAGAAAGCGCTCCCGATCCGGTGCGAAGAACTCGATGATGGCGTCATTGTCGGTCGTGTTCGAGGCCACCAGCCCGAAATAGCCGGTCTCACCGTCCTGATTGAGCCGCACTCCCCTGAGGCCGGCAGCGACGGCGCGATCCTCGGCGTCCGAAAAGGGCTCCGGATCGAGGAACGTCACCTGCAGGCGGCCGCGCGAGATGTCGCGATACTGCTCGAGCAGGGCCTTCACGCGCTCGAAGTACTTTCCGAAGAGCGGCGCCACCTCGCCGAGCTTCTTCGTGTAGTAGACGCGCACGCTGATCGGCTCGTCGATCTTCGCCAGGACTTTCTTCGTTCCCTCCGAGATCGTGAACAGACGCTCCGAGGTCAGGTCGACCTTCATGTTCCGGAACAGGATGGAGGCGATCAGGTTCGCGGAAAGAAGCAGCACGGCGCCAAAGATCAACGCCGCAAGGCCGAGCGAGCGACGGTCCATGCGGGCGGCCAAGCGCCCGATCTCACCGGGCGCCAGCAGCAGCCAGCCGGTGAACCGCTCGAAAAGGCCCGTCATCGCCGAGGTGGAGGATTTCGTTTGCACTGGCATCGGGACTTCAGCTCCTCGCCATCAGGCGGATTTGCGCAGTTCGACGACGATCATGTTTGCGAACAGGAAGAAGGCAATCAGCGACACGTAGAAGACGAGGCTCGGGAGACCGATGACGCCTTTCGAGATGAGGTCGAAGTGATTGAGGAAGCTCAGCGACGAAACGGCCTGAGTGATGAAGGCGGGCGCCCAAGCGCGGAACAGGTTCAGCACCATTTCCGAACCGCTCATGACGAGCAGAAAGCAGAGCGTCGCCGCCACGATGAAGGCGATGACCTGGTTCTTGGTCAGTGCCGAGATACACGAGCCGATGGCGAGGAAGGCTCCGGCCATCAGGAAGCTGCCCAGGTAGCTTGCGAGGATCACGCCGTGATCGGGATCGCCAAGGTAGCTGACGGTGAACCACATCGGGATCGTGAGAAGAAGCGCCACGCCGATGAACGCCCAGGCCGCGAGAAACTTGCCGAGGATGGCTTCAAGCGTGGTGACCGGCAGCGTCATCAACAGCTCGATGGTGCCGGTCTTGCGCTCCTCGGCCCACAGCCGCATGGCGACGGCCGGCACCAGCAGAAGGTAGAGCCAGGTGTGATAAGCGAAGAAAGACTGCAGATCCGCCTGTCCGCGCTCGAAGAAGTTGCCGATGTAAAAGGCGAAGGCCCCGGTCAGCGCGACGAAAATCACGGCAAAGACATAGGCGAGCGGGGTGCCGAAATAGGCGCCAAGCTCGCGCTTGGCGATGATCCAGACGTTACGCATGGCTGCTGCGTCCCTCGTGGGTCGTGATCTGGCGGAAGACGTCGTCGAGCCTGCCGCGCTCCACGTACATCTCGAGCACCGGGAGCGACCTGGCGCCGAGCAGGCCTGCGACGTCTGCGGCGATCGCGGCACCCGCCTTCGGTATCGCTCTGAGCAGGATCTTGCCTTCCGCCGCCGTCTTGCGGTCCACGCGGTCGACGCCCGCAAGGCTCGCGACGGCATCCGCAATCTCGCCGGCCCGGGCCGCCTCGACCTTGAGTGCGACGGCGTTGTGGTCCGGCATCCGCCGCTGCAGCTCTTCCGCCGTGCCATCGGCCACGATGCGTCCGCGATCGATCACGACGGCGCGGGTGCACACGGCCTCCACCTCTTCGAGGATGTGCGTTGAGACGATGATCGCCTTGTCGCGCGCCATCTCCTTGATGAGATTGCGCACATGGTGCTTCTGGTTCGGGTCCAGGCCGTCCGTCGGCTCGTCCATGATGAGCACCGGCGGATCGTGCAGGATCGCCTGCGCCAGTCCGACCCGCCGCTTGAAGCCCTTGGAGAGCGTCTCGATGCGCTGGTTGACCACCGTGTCGAGCCCCGTTCGCGAGACGGCGGCGTGCACGCGGGCGGATTTCGCCTCGCCGCTGTAGCCCCTGAGCTCGGCGATGAAGCCGAGGAAGCTCCACGGCGTCATGTCGCCATAGGCCGGCGCGCCTTCGGGCAAGTAGCCGATGCGCGCCTTGGCTTCCTTCGGATGGTCCGCGACGCTGAGCCCGCCAATGCGAGCAGAGCCCGAATCCGGTTCGAGAAAACCGGTCAGCATTTTCATGGTCGTCGATTTGCCGGCGCCGTTAGGCCCGAGAAATCCCAGCACCTCGCCCTGCGTGACCCGAAGAGAGATGTCGTCGACCGCAGTGATGGCGCCGAACGTCTTGCGCAGACGATCGGCCTCGACCAACACTCCCATTGAAGTCCTCCATGCGCGTCGTGGCAGCTCTCGGTGCCGGCTGCGACGGACCGGGTCTCTGATTGCCGAGCGTGTGCTGTCGCGGCATACGGGCGACCGCCGGGCGACCGCTCGGTGCGTCGAGGTAGGCACAGACTTTGGCAGTGTCAAGGAGAGAGTGCCAAGCCTCGAGAGGTCGCCGTCCTGGCGCCGCTCAGGCCGCCGGCTGCGTCCCCTGGGACCGTGGCACGCGATGCGCTGCGCCGGTCGCGAACCGCTCCGGCGCGAAGGGCTCCATGCGCTCGTTGAGCCGCTCGCCCGAGGCCATCGCCGCGACCAGCCGGCCGGTATTGGGACCACCGGTGAGGCCCAAGTGCCCGTGGCCGGCGGCGATGAAAATGTTGGGGTGTCCGGGAACGGGACCGATCGCGGGCAGGCTGTCCGGGGTTCCCGGCCGCGGCCCCATCCACTGCGAGCTTTGCGTGAGGTTCAGTCGCGGGAACATGCGCCGGGCCTGGCGTTTGAGCACGTCGGCGCGGCGCCAGTCGGGAGCGTCGTCGGGGCGGCCGAGCTCCTCCGTGCCGGCGACCCGAAGCCCCATCTCCATCGGCGTCACGGCGAATTGCAGCTCCACCTCGCTCACGACATGATTGAGCGTGATGCCGGGGTTTGCGAAGGTCATGTGATAGCCGCGCTCGGCGATGAGCGGGATCTTGAGGCCGAGCGGCCGGACCAGCGCCGCCGACCAGGCGCCCGCCGCAATGACGGCCGCGGATGCAACTCGTGCCCCGGCCGACGTTTCGACGGTTACCGTGCCGCCATCGGGGCGCAATGTCCGCACGTCCGCCTTCAGCACGTGCCCGCCGGTGCGCACGAAGTGCGCGGCGTAGGCTTGCGTCAACCGGAAGGGATTGCGCGTGTAGCCGATCGGGCCGAGCAGCACACCGCGCGTGTACTCGGGCGAGAGCTCCGGCTCAGCCTCGCGCAGCGCCTGTCCGTCAAGTACCTCGATCTCGCTACCGCGCTCGCGCCTGAGCCGCCAGGAGAGGCCGGTTGCAACATCGAGCTCGCTCGCCTTGCGGTGCACGTAAAGATACTTCGTCGGACGAACGAGATCGGGAACACCGGCCTCGCGGGCCAGCGCCTGGTGCAACTCGAGCGACGTGCGATTGAGCGTGCTCATGGCGTCCGCGGAATGTTCGACCTTGGCCAGATTGGCCGAGCGGACGAAGTGCCAGAGCCACGGCAACGTGGTCGGCAGCGAACCGAGCCGGACGGTGAGCGGGCTTTCGCGATCGACCAGCATCCGCGGGACCTTGCGCAGGATCCCCGGAACCGACACCGGCACGACCGCCTGCGCCGCCAGAATCCCAGCATTGCCGAAGGAGCAGGCTTCCCCCGGCTCGACGCGGTCGATCAGCGTCACCTGCCAGCCGCGCCGCAACAGCTCGATGCCGCAGCACACGCCGACGATGCCGGCGCCGACGACGATCGCCGTCCTGTCCGAGGTTGCTGACATGCCCTGCGTCTCCCGCTGCCACCGATCCCGGCTCAACTTTACGCATCCAGGGTGGCAAGCGCCACAGCCGTTCCCTCGCCCCGCGGCGGCGCTAACCGCGGCCGAACATGGCCGGTGAAGCGGTCCGGGCGGGTCTCGCTGACTCCCGCCCGCCGGCCACGGCGCCGCGACGGATTGATGCGAATACGGATCGATCTCCACCTCGATAAAGACACAATTTCAACATCACGAGATGCTGCGCTCGCTCCGGGAAGAGGGAGCGAACCATTGTGAGATCGGGGGTGACCATGTTCTCGCGTAGTCCGGCCAACGGCGCCAAACCGTCCCAGCCCGACGTCAGGGCCTTTGAGAGTGTCAAATCGCCCGGTAGCGCCGATACGCGCTATCAGCCGCATGGGTCGGGCGGGCCTTCGTCGCCGTCGCGGGCGAGCGGCGAAAGCGGGTTTTCGCTCGGCTCGATCATCGGCAACGACCTCACGATCGTCGGACAGGGATTGCGGATCATCACGCAGGGAACGCTGCAGGTCGACGGCAAGGTCGAAGGCGATGTGCTCGGCAAGGAGGTCATCGTTGGAGACAAAGGCGCCGTGACGGGAGTCGTCTCCGGCGAGAACGTCGTCATCCGCGGCGCGGTCCACGGCACCATCCGAGCATTCAAAGTGGCGCTACAGTCGAGCGCCCGCGTCGAAGGCGACATCCATCACCAGCAGCTCACCGTCGAGGAAGGCGCGCATCTCGACGGTCGCGTGCGCCGTCCGCAGGATCCGGCCGAACTCAGGCCCAACCTCGATCCGATGCAGCCGTCCGACCGCGACGCCTGAGCGCGGCGGCTTGCAGACCGGCCCTCCCGCGAAAGGATCGTTCGAGCGGCGCGAACAGCGCCCTTGCGCCCGCAACGGGCGGCACGGGGCGCCGCCATCGTGGGGTCCGTCGCCCGTCAGAACAGCTCCCGGTCGCTGTCATCGTCGTCCATGGGCGGTCGCGGCGGGAGCGGCCCCGTGTTCTTCGGCAGCAGGGCGAGCAAGAGCACAGCCGGCGGAATGAGGAAGCACCAGGCGGCCCAGGCGGAGGGATTGCGGCGTTTGAAGCCGGCGAGAAATGCCGCGACGACGGCTGAAAAGATCGCGGCGAGCCCCCAGATGGCGATGTACTGAATGGCACTCATGCCGCTCACTCCTCGACGGTGCCCCGCGTTCGATACTGAATGCCCGGGAGCATGCGGGCGAACGCCGGTAGTCCGCAATTGGGACGGAGCCGAGGCCGGATCGAGCCAGAAGCGCGCAAGCCCCGCCGGGACAGGCAGGTGACGGGCAAGTCCCCGTGGTGACAGCCGGGATCGCCCATTTGCCCGCTCGCGCTCGCCGCTACTTGAGCACGATGAGGGCGTCAGCCGCCGCGAGCCCCTTGCCCTTTTCCGCAACGAACACCGGGTTGATGTCCATTTCCTTCAGACGGTCGCCGAGTGCGGCCGCCATCACCGAAACATCGACGAGGGCCTTGGCGAGCGCGTCCTTGTCGGCCGCGGGCTTGCCGCGATAGCCGTCGAAAAGCTTGGCGCCGCGCAGTTCCCCGATCATGTCCTGGGCCGTTGCGAGATCGAACGGCGCGATGCGGAAGGTCACGTCCTTCAGAACCTCCGTCAGGATGCCGCCGAGGCCGAGCACGACCGTTGGCCCGAACGCCTCGTCGTTGACCACGCCGATCAAGACTTCGAGGCCGGAGGCCATCTCGGAGACCAGCACGCCGTCGATCTGCGCCCCCGGCTTGTAACGCCGCCCATTGCGCATCACCTCGTCGGCCGCTTGCGCCAGGTCCCGCTCCGCGACGGCAAGCTTGACGCCGCCGGCCTCCGTCTTGTGCGCGATGTCGCGTGAGACGATTTTCACCGCGAAAGGTCCGTTGAGACCCTGCACCGCCGCCGCGACGTCGGCGCCCGCCGGCACCAGCACTTCGCGCGTCATCGGGATGCCGAAGGCCTTCAGCACCGCCTTGCTTTCGACCTCCGACAGGGTGACGTTGCCGGCGGGAAGCGATAAGCCGGCAGGAATTTTCGCTTCGGGCGCGCGGCGGCCAATGAGGCGGCGCCGATCCTCGGCGAACTTGGCGAGCGTCGCCGCGGCTTTGGCGCCGCGCGCGGGCGTCGGAAGGAACGGGATGCCGTTCTCGACGAAGTGTCGCCAGGCTTCCTCGGACTTGGCCTTGCGTCCGGACCAGACCACCTGCACCGGCTTGTCGGTTTTCTTCGCGGCCGCCGAGATCGCCTGCGCGCACTTGAGCGCAGGCGCTCCCGGTAGCGAGGCGAGCAGCAGCGAGAGCTGGTCGATGCCCGGATCGGCGAGCACGATCTCGAGCGTCTTGGTGAAGAGCGCGATGTCGTTGATGACGGCCGCCGTCGTGTCGGCCGGGTTGTCGGCCGCCCCGAACGACGGGATGATGGCGCGCAGCGCCTTGAAGGTGTCCGGCGCGAAGCTCGGCAGCGTCAGCCCCTCTTTCGCCGCCCGATCGGCAAAGACGACGCCGGAACCGCCCGAGATCGACAGGACCCCGATCGAACGGCCTTTGGGCCAGCGCCGCTGGGCCGCCACCTTGGCGAAGTCGACGATCTCCTCGACGTCCTGTGTTTCGATGAGGCCGGATTGGCGGAACGCAGCGCGGAAGAGGTCATAGTTGCCGGTCATGTTGGCGGTATGCGAGGCCGCGGCCTTGGTGCCGATGTCGGTCTGCGCGCCCTTCCAGATGAGCACGGGCTTGGCCAGCTCGAGCGATTTGCGGCCGAGATCGAGCAGGGCGCGCCCGTTCGGCGTGCCTTCCATGTAGCCGAAGGCAAGCTCGGTGCCCGGATCGTCGAGAAACTCCGACAGCAGCTCCGGCATGGTGATATCGGTCTCGTTGCCGGTCGAGACGACATTGCGGAAGCCGATGCCCTGCGCCTCGGCGAGGTTGACGACGGCATAGCCGAAACCGCCCGACTGGAAGGCGCAGGACACAGGGCCCGGGGTCAGTTCCGTCTCGTTGGCGATGCTGCCGAAGACGCACCACATGCGCGATTGCGTGGACAGCGCGCCCTGGCAATTGGGACCGATGGCGCGAACGCCGGCTTCCTTGCACGCACGCGCGAGCTCCGCCTCGAGCGCGCGACCCTCGGGGCCGGCCTCGCGGAAGCCGGCGGTGAGAATGATCGCGAACGGGATTTTCGCCGCGCCGCAATCACGCACCGCCGCCGGCACGCCGGCCGCCGGTACCGCAATGACGGCAAGGTCGCATGGCGCGCCGATGTCCTTGGCGCTCGCAAAGCAGGGCTGTCCGTGCAGCTCCTTGTAGCGCGGATTGACGAGATGGACCTGTCCCTTGTAGCCGGCGTTGCGCAGCGCCTGGATCGGCTGTCCGCTGATGCGGGTCAGGTCCTGCGACGCGCCGATGATCGCGATGGCTCTGGGCGAGAAGAGGCGGTCGAAGGACATGGGCGTTCTGTTCCTCATGGTCTGATTGCGTCAGGTCATGCCCGGGCACATTGCCGGAGGAGTCTGCCTACTTTCGCGGCCCGGTCGGCGGCATGGGTGGCGGCTGCGGCGGTGCGGTCAGACAGGGGTTGCAAAGCGCCTCGGCCTTCTGCAATTCCGGTCTGCACCCGTCGGCGACGATCTCCGCCTTCTCAGCCAGAAAGCCCGTTGGCGACAGCATCCCCTCGATGCGAACCGTTTTTCCTTCAAGGGTAGCGAGCGGCGTATCGGCGCGCCAGCCTGTCAGCGTGACGGTCTGGCCGCCCGACAGGATTCCGCCGCCTGCGATGCAAGCTACATAGACGTAAGGAATCGGAAGGGACGCTGCGACCCCGCTTGCAGAGAGCCACAGGGCTGCGGCGGTGACGGCGCCAAGACACGACTGCCGGAAGACACGTCTGGCCGCACGCGAAGTCACCGCACTTTTCCTTCCGGCGCCGAGAGCGGCAAGCCGAGCATCACGCGCCGCTTGAGCCAAGGCGAGGGCCGGTAGCGCGGCTCGCGATAGAACTCCTGCAGGCGCTCGAGGATGAACAGGACGCGTTTCGGGCCGATGCGATCTCCCCATTCAATCGGCCCGAATGGATAGCCCAATCCGAGCTTGGCGCCCTTGTCGATGTCGGCCGGGACGCCAACGCCGCGCTGCGCCACGTTGCAGCCGACGTTGATGATCGCCGCCACGGCGCGCTGGGCGACGAAGCCCGGGCTGTCGTTGATGACGATGGCGGGCTGTCCGTCGGCGGCCATCATGGCATGGGCCATGTCGCGGTACTTGGGGTCTGTCGCCGGCGTCACCATTACCGTGCGCGGCCCCTTGAGGCCGAACAGAACGTCGACCGCAACGGTGCGCGCGCCGTCGAGCTTGAGCTCGGCAACGGCGGTCGTCACGTCATAACCGATCGGCGTGATGACGATCAGCGCGTTCTTCGATGGCTGCGTTCCGGTCTCGACACGGAAGCCCTGCGCTTTGAGATAGGCGAGAAAGGGCTCCTGAAGGTCATGGTTGTGATCCGACGGACGCACCCAAACGTCGATCTGGTCCGGCTTCATGGCCGGCGCCGGTTTCGCCGGCGGCTCGATCTTCTTGCCATCCTTGTACGCATACCAGCCAGAGCCCGATTTCTGCCCGAACATGCCGCCGGCGGCGCGCAGCGCCATCAGCGGCGTCGGCGCATAAGCCGGCTCGTGGAAGAACTGCTCGTACATCGACGTCATCGCCGCATTGCCGACGTCGATGCCGACCATGTCGCTCAGGGTGAAGGGCCCCATGCGGAAGCCGGGGGCGCCGGTCAGGATGCGGTCGATCTCGTCGTGGGTCGCTATGCCTTCCATGAGGATGCGCTGCGTCTCGGGCCCGAGGCCACGGCCGATGTGATTGACCAGGAAGCCCGGGCTGTCGACGCAAAGCACCGGCTCGCGCGTCATCCGCCGCCCGACGGTCATCAGGGCGTCGGAGACCCAGGGCGCCGTCTTGAGACCCGGAATGACCTCGACCAGCCGCATGAGAGGGACCGGATTGAAGAAGTGCATGCCGGCGCACCGCTCAGGGTGCTTGGTGCGCGCAGCGATCGCGGTCACCGGCAGCGACGACGTGTTCGAGGCGATGATCGTGTCAGGCCCGGTGATCGCATCAAGTTTCTCGAAAAGGTCCTGCTTGATGTCGAGCCGCTCGAACACGGCTTCGATGATGACGTCCGCCTTTGCACAGTCGGCGAGCGATCGGGCAACCGTGATCCGGTCGACTGCGGCCTTGGCGTCGGCCGGCGATGTCAAGCCCTTCTCGACGTTGCGCTCGAGCATCTTGGCGCAGAAGTCGCGCGCGGCTTCGGCACCTCCCGGCTTCTCGTCGAATGCGATGACCTTCATGCCGCCGGCCGCCGAGACCTGCACAATGCCACGACCCATGGTGCCGGTGCCGATCACGGCGATGGTCATATCCTTCCTGTTCGCATCGAATGCCATCGCGTCTCCTCCAGCGAATTCGTTCCGCTCCCTGCCGGCCACGGCTGTCGCCGGCGCGGCGATTGCGTTGAGCCTAGGGGCCGCGCCATCGCCTCGCAAGGGATCGCGCAAGGCAGAAGACACGGGAAGAGCGGGCAAGGGACGATGACTGGCCGGTCCCGCTCACAGCGGCGGTGGAGAGCGCCGCGGCGGCCACTGCGAGCGGTTGCGGCCGGACCTGCCCGCCGGTTCAAACGGACTGCCGGCCGACGCTGTGGTAGTGGAAGCCGAGCCGCGCCATGTCATCGGGGCGGTAGATGTTGCGCAGATCGACGACGATGGGCGTCCGGAGCAGGGACTTGACCCGCCGCATGTCGAGGGCGCGGAACTCGTTCCACTCGGTGACGATGACGAGGGCATCGGCGCCGGCAATGCACTCATAGGCCGAGGCGCAGAGGGTCACCCGGGGCAGCAGCGGCCGCGCCTGCGCCATGCTTTCCGGATCATAGCCGCGAACCATCGCTCCGTTGTCCTCGAGCGCAGTGATGATCGCGAGCGAGGGGGCCTCGCGCATGTCGTCCGTGTTGGGCTTGAAGGCGAGCCCCAACACGGCGACGGTCTTGTCCCGCACCGAGCCGCCCATGGCGGCGATGACTTTGCGCGCCATGGCGCGCTTTCTCTGGTCGTTGACCGCCGCAACGGTCTCGACGATGCGCAGAGGCGCTTCATAGTCCTGCGCCGTCTTGATGAGGGCGAGCGTGTCCTTCGGAAAGCAGGAACCGCCGTAGCCGGGGCCGGCATGCAGGAACTTGGTGCCGATCCGGCCGTCAAGCCCGATGCCGCGCGCCACCTCCTGCACATTGGCTCCGACCCGCTCGCAAAGATCGGCAATCTCGTTGATGAAGGTGATCTTGGTGGCGAGAAAGGCGTTCGCGGCGTACTTGATGAGCTCCGAGGTCCGCCGGCTCGTGTTGAGGATCGGCGGCGCGTTGAGATAAAGCGGCCGATACACTTCGGCCATCACGTCGCGCGCGCGTGGCCCGTTGGCGCCGATGACGATGCGATCCGGCCGCTTGAAATCCTCGATCGCAGAGCCTTCGCGAAGGAACTCGGGATTCGAGGCGACCTCGATGTCGAGCTCAGGCCGGCACTTGCGGATGATCCGCTCGACCTCGTCGCCGGTGCCGACGGGGACGGTGGATTTCGTTGCGACGACCAGCGGTCCCGTGGCGCCCAGGGCTACTTCCCGCGCCGCATCGTAGACATAGGTGAGATCGGCATGGCCGTCGCCGCGGCGCGACGGCGTGCCGACGGCAAGGAAGACAACCTCGGCGCCGTCGAGATGCCGGGCAAGGTCCGTCGTGAAGGCGAGGCGGCCAGCCTTGACATTGCTGGCGACAAGCTCCTCGAGACCCGGTTCGAAGATCGGGATGTCGCCGGCCTCGAGCCGGGCGATCTTGGCGGCGTCCTTGTCCACGCACACCACGTCATGTCCGAAGTCGGCGAAGCACGCGCCTGAGACCAGACCGACGTAGCCCGAGCCGATGACGACGATGCGCATGATCCTGTTCCCGGACAGATGCTGCGAGAGCGTGCCGTTGATTCCCGACGCCCAGTGATAATGGTCCTACGAGCGGCCCTCAACGGCGCTTGCTGACACACGGTTGACGAAGGAGGCGCGAAGACTGCGCGCGGTTGCGGCGCAATCTGCCGCATCTGCAAGCCTCGCCTGACGGCGCGGGAGTTGAGCGACGGCCGCCCAGCGTGCATCCTCCGCCTCGCGGGCGGGCGTGCTGGCCGGGTCCCGCAGCAGGAGACAGGGGGCGCCATGGAGAGCGAGTTATTCGATTTCATCGTCACGGGGGCCGGCTCGGCCGGCTGCGCCGTGGCCGCACGGCTCTCGGAGGACGGTCGCTATCGGGTTCTCCTGCTCGAGGCGGGCCGGCGCGATGACTATCCCTGGATTCACATCCCGGTCGGCTATCACAAGCTCTACACGCACGATGTCTACAATTGGAAGTTCGAAAGCGAGCCAGTCCCCGGGCTCAATGGACGCACGTCCTATCAGCCGCGCGGCAAGATGCTCGGCGGCACCTCGTCGCTGAACGGCATGGTCTACATGCGCGGAACGCCGGCCGACTACGACGGCTGGCGCCAGCGCGGCTGCGAAGGCTGGGACTACGCGAGCGTCCTGCCGTATTTCCGCAAGGCCGAGGACCAGGCGCGGGGCGAGAACGAATTTCACGGCGTCGGCGGTCCCTTGCGCGTCTCCGACAGCCGTTTTCGCAGCGAGATCATCGACGCCATCATCGAAGCGGCGGTACAGGCGGGGATCCCACGAAACCCCGACTTCAACGGCGCCACGCAAGAGGGCGTCGGCTACTATCAGGCGACGGTCGGCGATGGCCGCCGGTGGAGCGCGGCGACCGCCTACCTGAAGCCGGCCAAAAACCGCAAAAACCTGGTCGTCACGCCCATGGCGCATGCGACCCGGCTTCTCATCGAGGCTGGCAGGGCAGTCGGCGTCGAGTATCGCACGCCGGAGGGATTGCGAACAGCGCGTGCGCGTGGCGAGGTCATCGTCTCGGGCGGCGTCTACGGCTCGCCCCAGCTTCTGCTGCTGTCGGGCATCGGACCCGGCGCGCACCTGCAGGAGATGGGGATCCCGGTGGTGCGCGACCTGGCACCTGTCGGCGCCAACCTGCACGACCATTTCAATTCGTACGTCGCCTGGCGTTCGACGAAGACCGGGACGCTCAATGATCTCGCGCTCTCGCCGGTGCGCAAGGTGACGGCCGGCATTCGCTACATGCTCGCCCGCAACGGCCCGCTTGCGGGCATCTCGACGCTCGCCGGCATTTTCGTGCGCTCCGATCCGCGCTTCGACCGGCCCGATCTGCAGATGAACCTGTTCCTCTGGTCGATCCAGAGCCGGGACCGCAACGGCATCTACGCCCACAAGTGGCCGGGGTTCTCGATCTCGCCGGTGCATCTGCGCCCCGAAGGGCGCGGTCGCGTCAGCCTCAAGAGCCCGGATCCTCTGGCGCCGCCCAGGATCGAATTCCGCTTCCTCGAGACGGCCTACGACATCGACGCGATGCTCTTTGGAATGCGACTTGCGCGCAAGCTTGCCGAGCAGCCGGCCTTGAAGCCGTACATTGCCGAAGAGATCCAACCGGGTCCCGCCGTGACGCGCGAAGAGGACCTGATCGAGGATCTGCGAAATCGCGGGGTCTCGAACCTGCACCCGGTCGGCACCTGCCGCATGGGCGTCGGAGCCGACGCCGTCGTCGATCCGCGCCTGCGCGTGCACGGGATCAAGGGCCTGCGCGTCGCCGATGCCTCGATCATGCCGCAGGTGGTCGGCGGCAATACGAATGCGCCGTCGATCATGATTGGCGAGAAGTGCGCCGCCATGACGCTCGAGGATGCGCGGGCGGCTTGAGACAGGCTACAGCTTCGGCGTGCAGGTTCACCGAGCCCGTTCGGACAGCTGATCCGCATGGATGACCGGACCGTTGCTGGCCGGCGGGCGGACGTCGATGCCGTCCGCTACCTCGGCCGCCAGACGTCCTTTGCGAGCGTGCGGTAGGCGGCGATGCCGTCGGGATAGCTCACGAGTTCGAGCTGCTGTCCCCAGGGAGCCTGGAAGTAGAGCCAGGAAAGGCCGGCGCTCGGCCCCTCCGTCATTTTCACGGGCCCGCTCTGAATGCGGCACTTGTGCGCCCTGAGCGCCGCGAGCGCCCGATCCATGTCGTCGACGTAAAAGGCGATGTGCCAGCCGCCGAAGTCGCTGTTCCGGGGCAACGTCGTGCGCTGGTCCGGAGCCGTGAACTCGAAAAGCTCGAGCGTCGGGCCGTTGGCTGCGCGCATCACGCGGATCTTGTTGATCCGCGCCCTTGGATGCACGGCGAGATGGCTCGCCATCCAGTCGTCGGCCGATTCGAACGGCCCGATATCATAAAGCACCTCGGCGCCGATGACGTCCGTGAAGAAGCGCGTCGCTTCTTCGATGCTCGGCACCGTGAGGCCAATATGCTCGATACCTGTGAGCCCGGGAATGGGCGCGGGTTTGGTCATTGGCTTTCTCCTCCGCGCCCGGTCCTTCCGATCGCAGCGCGGGTGCTGGGCGGCGGCTTTCACTTGTTCGCCGGCTTTCGGTTGGCGCCGACAAGCTCCTCTTTCGAAAGTCGGCGGTCCTTTTTCACATCCCTTCGCACCGCTCCGCAACGTCCGGCCTGCGGCGAGGAGCCTGCAGCGCTCGCCTTGCGGCGCATGGCGGAAGCAGGCCACAGTTTTGGCCTTGAGAGCGACGGACGCATCACGAGTCCCGGGTGGGCCGAGCGCCGTCGGGCTTCGCGCCGGACGGTCAGGCTGCCTGCGACCATCGTGCTCGGCGGCGAAGCCGTCATCGCCGGCGCGACGCTGCGCGACGTGTCGACGGGAGGACTTGGCATCGAATGCCATTGCGTTGCGCCGGAAGGAACGTCCGTGTCCGTACGCATCGTTGGAAACCGTCAGTTCGAGGGGCGCATCGCCTGGACGAACGGCGAGCGGATCGGCGCCGAGCTCGACAGGCAACTCTACCTCGACGATCCGTTGATCCAAACGAGCTGAACCGATCCGGTCAAGAACTCATGCAGCGAGCATCGATTTGAGCTTTCGCACCGCCGCCCCCGGACTGGTGAGGACCGGAGCGGCAGTCGCCGCAGCGACGGCCCGCTCCGCCCGTGAGGTCGAGAACTGCGCCAGCATGATTGCATCGCACGGCCCAAGTCGCGGCACGGCCGCCGCCAGCAAGGCGTTGTGACGCTCGGCGTTTCCCTGCTGCAATGCAGCCATCGCCTCGGGGACGCAGACCGAGTGGATGCTCGCAGCCGATCCATGGCGCCGCGCGAGCTCGCGGAACTCGTCTTCCATGGATGGAATCGAGCGCTCGAACGTGGCCAGCATCCCGATGCGTCGGCCGGCCGCAAGGGCAGCCTCGAACATCGCCTCGTTGGGCTTCAGCACGGGCCAGTGGGCCGCTCGCGCCACCTGCTCGATCGCCGATCCGAACGCGGAGCAGGTGAAAAGAATCCCGTCCGCCCCCGCGGTCCGGCCGTAAGCCGCGAGGCGTGCGATCCGATCCGCCATCGCCGGCGTGAGCTCGGCGGTCTTGGCGCGGTCGACCGAAAGGGAGTCGTCCAGCAGGTTGATGCACTCCGCCTGCGGCCAGATCTCGCGGAATGCCGACGCGACCGGCTCCATGGCGACGGCGACGGCATGAATGAGGGCGATCCGCTTGGGCATCTGCTTAAGGCTCCGCGACGTCTCCTTGACGATGTGCGCAGTGTAGATCAGTCGCCGAAAATGTGCAGGATGTGCATCGGTGCCAACCGGGTCGCCGGCCTGCAGGCCAGGTCATGGATCGGTTGGCGGAGACGACGCAGGGAGCCCGGGATGCCGAAACTTCGAGACGCACTGAGGATCATCGCCGACTGCATTCGCACCCCGCTCGCGGCAGCGACCTTGGTCCTCGCGCTCGCGGGCTCGGAGGCCTACGCACAGGCCTTTCCCGAACGGCCGATCACGATGATTGTTCCGTTTGCGGCCGGCGGGGCCGCCGACGTCACCGGCCGGATCATCGGCGAGGAAATGTCCAAGCACCTCGGCCAGCAGATCCTGGTCGAGAACGTCGCGGGCGCCGGCGGCGCGACGGGCTCGCTGCGCGGCCGGAACGCCAAGCCGGACGGCTACACCATCGGCATCGCGCACATGGGCACGCACGCGGCTGCTCTCGCCGTCAATCCGAAGCTGCCCTACGACCCGCGCACCGACTTCGACTACCTGGGCGTCCTGGTGACGACGCCCAACATCATCTACACCCGCAAGGACTATCCCGTGAGCTCGCTCGGCGAGTTCATCGCCACGGCCAAGGCGAAGGGAAAGGACTTGCGGATGTCGCACAACGGCGTCGGCTCGGTGTCGCATCTGGGATGCGCGCTGCTCACCCAGGTCGGCGGCTTCGAGCCGGCGTTTGTGACCTACCGCGGCTTCGGCCCGGCGATCACCGACATGCTGGCCGGCAAGATCGACGCGACCTGCGATCTGGTGGCCTCGGTCTCGGGCCATGTGCGCGGCGGGTCGGTCAAGGCGCTCGCCGTGCTGTCGGAGGAACGTTCGCCCGTTCTGCCCGACGTTCCGACGGCGAAGGAGGCAGGCTTTCCGGCCTTGCAGATCGAGACCTGGACGGGCCTTTACGCCCCGAAGGGCGTTCCGCCCGCGATCCTCGCCAAGTTGCGCGAGACGGTCGAGAAGAGCCTGGCCGATCCCGCCGTCCAGAAGCGCTATTTCGACATCGGAGCGATGGTGCCGAAACGCGAGCGGCGCGGCGGCGAGGCCATGCATCAGCTCGTCATCGCCGACGCCCAGCGGTGGAAGGACGTCATGGAAAAGGTGAGCGCAGACGTGCGCGCCGGCGGCGAGGCGGCCAAAGAGGAGGCCAAGAAATAGTCCCGGGGATCGGTCCGCTCAGTCACGGACCGGCTTGATCCAGTTGAAGAGAGCGATGCCGCCGTCGACGACGAGCGTGGTTCCGGTCACGTAGCGGCTGAAGCGGTCGGTGAGCAGCGCCACGGCCGGTCCGGCCAGATCCTCGGCGACGCCGGGTCGGCCGAGGGCGATCTTGTCGGAAAAGTCGAAGGCTGCGGCATTGAACCCGCCGCCCGTAATCGCGCCCGGCGCGATGGCATTCACCCGGATCCCGCTCGGGCCAAGCGCGCGTGCGAGCTCGCGCACGACCATCGTCTGTCCGGCCTTGCCCGTCGAGTAGTGAGCGAGATTGCGCGGCGTCTCGGCATGGAGCGAGGTGATGTAAAGCATTCGACCCTTGATACCCTGGGCCCGCATGCGCCGGCCGATCTCGCGCCCGAGAAAAAAGCCTGAGCGCAGATTGACGTTGTGCATGCCGTCCCAGGACTCTTCGGTCACGGCCAGCGCGTGGTCCGTCTCCTTGCGCGGCGGGGAAGCGGAATGCACGAACATGTCGAGCCGCTGGGCCGCGTCGCAGGCGGCGAGAGCCTTCCAGCCGTCCCGTGTCGACAGGTCGGTGGCGATGGCCTCCGCCGAGCCGCCAGCTTCAGTGATCGCGCTGAGCGTGGCGGCGTTGCGCGTCGAATCGACGTCCGCGAGCACCACGTGTGCGCCCTCGCGCGCCAAGGCTTCGGCGATCGCGCGCCCGATGTTGGACGCCGAGCCGGTGACGAGGGCGCGCTCGCCCGCGAATAGCCCCATGCCGGTCATGCCGCCCGCTCCTGCCCGATCCGTCGAGGCCGCCCTGCGAAGGACGCCACGCTCGCGCCCGTACCCGCCGACCCTCTGCGGGGTCGAGGGACACGGGTTCACTTCTTTCGAAACTTGCTCAGATCGACGACCTTGGCGCCGCCCGCCGGTTGCGTCGACGCCTCGTCGGTCTTCACTGCCGCAATCTGCGGCTTGGAGGGGACCGGCGCGGCGCCCGTCGTAGCCGCCGGCTTCGAGTCCTTCAACGGCTCGGCCGACGCCGGGTTGCGCGGCTCAGCGCGCGGACGGCGCGGTTGCCTTGGCCGTTTTTCGCCGCCCTCGGCGATCCTGGGTTGCGTCGGCTGCCTCGGGGCCTCGCTTGCCGCCTCGCCCGCATCGGCGTCGGACGCTTGAGAGCTGTCCGTGTGTCTCCCGGACTCGCCAAGAAGCTCGGAGTCCTCGAATGGAAGTCCGTAGGGAACGCTCGGATCATAGAAGACCTTCACGGCCTTGAAGGGAATCACGAGGCGCTCGGGGATGCCGTCGAACGTGAGCTTGACCTCGAATTTGTCCTCGCTGACCTCGAGTCCCCAGAAGCGGTGCTGGAGCACGATGGTCATCTCGACGGGGTAGCGTTCCTTCAGGCGGCGCGAGATGACGACGCCGGGCGCCTGCGTGTTGAAGGCGATATAGAAGTGGTGGTCTCCGACCAAGCCCGTCGCCGCCACCTTCTGCAGAACGGCACGGACCACCCCGCGCAGCGCCTCTCGCGCCAAGGCATCGTAATCGATGTACCGACCAGACGTCATTCCCGACCGCGCCTCGAGTCGTCGCCCCTGCCGATCTCCCGCCCGCGTGCGCCAGATCGCACCCTCTGGAAGGGAAGTGGAGGGCTTCTGTTGCCCGGTGCCCTCCGAACCGCGCCTGGCGAGGCTAGTCGCCAGGGCTTTGGATTTAGGCTTTTCCGGCTGCATTACGCAGCAAGAGCAGCCTCAGCATAGTTGTCATTGGCAACTATTCTGATGACCCGATGACGGCGGTATCATGCCGGGCAAAGGAGCGCCCTTTACACCCTCGTCGATCCTATTTCGCCCCCATCAGCAGCTCGCTGGACGCTCTACGTCCATGGTTCTCTCTGTGGATGTGGCTCAATCCCAGCGAGCTGTTGGTGGAGGCGCCGGGTACTGCCCCCGGGTCCGATGGGTTTATTCCGACGTCCGTTTATCGCCATAGCCGGACGAATCCGGCGCCGGTAATATAGGCGGTCTGCAAAACAATTGAAAGATTGCCGCGTTCGACCGGGTTCGATCAGGAAAGAGCGGTGGCAGATCATGCGGGGCGAGGATCGGATGGCGCACCGGAGACTTGCAAGGCAAGCCTCGATGCTTTCGGGCGCGGACGGGGCCGCCTCGACATGACCCTGCGCGAGTTCCTCGCCGGCCCCCCAAGCTATGTGCGCACGGCCAGTCAAGGATCGCCGTGGATCCTGCTGCCGGTCGGATTTGCGATCCTCGCCATTGGCCAAGCCGGCCCGGCGCTCGTCATTTACCTCCTCGACGCCATGTCGGCTCAGCCGCAGGGGCCGCAGCCGCCGGGTCTGCCAGCCCCGGGCGTGGACGTCGGCCGGCGCTCGCTGCCGCAAGGAACATCGCTGATGGGGCTGACGCTTGCCTCGCAGGCGCTGACGCTGGCGCTGACGGTCCTCGTGGCCGCGCGCATCGGCTTGTCGCAAACCTTGAAGCTCGATCCGCCCGCCGGCGGCTGGATTGCCTGTCTCTGGGCGCTGGTTGCGATGGTCCCGCTCGTGGCCGCCTTCAATGTCATCGCCTACGCGCTGGCACCCGGCATGATGGTCGAGGATTTCCGCGCCTTCCGCACGGTAGTGCAAAGCGGCTCGGTCTGGACGACGGGGCTCGTGCTATCGATCGGGGCGCCGCTTTGGGAGGAGGCCTTCTTCCGCGGCTATCTCCTGTCCACACTCTCGGCCCTCTCGCTGGGGTTCTGGCCAGCCGCGGCCCTGGCCAGTCTGGCCTGGGCCGCGCTGCATCTCGAATACTCGGCAGTGGGCTTTCTCGAGGTGTTTCTAATCGGCGTCTATTTCTCCTGGCTGCTCTGGCGCACGGGCAGCCTCTGGCCGGCGCTCGTCTGTCACGGTGTCTACAATGGGGCATTGTTCGCGTTTCTTCGCCTGGTGCTGTGAGGCGCGGCTGCGGGCTTGGGCAAGCGGGGTCGCCGGCGCAAGGTTCCTGCGGGTTGCGGGCCTCCTCGCGCTCTGCGGTCTGTGGCCGGATGCCGCCGTCTCCCAGTCCTACGAGAAGGTGTCGTTCCGCTCGAACGGCGCAGGCGGCGCAAACCTCAGCGGCTATCTCTTCCGCCCGCAGGCGGCGGCGCCGGTCCCGGTGGTCATTACGCTGCACGGCTGCGGCGGATTGCTGACGCGCAGCGGCGACGTCCAGAAGCGCGAGCGCGATTGGGCGCGGCGCATCGTCGCCTGGGGCTATGCGGCGCTCTTTGTCGACAGCTTCAATCCGCGCGGCTTCCGCGAGGTCTGCACGCTCGGCGAGGACCAGCGCGCCATACGTCCCCGCGACCGTGCCGAGGACGTCGCGGCTGCCATCGCCTGGATCCGAGAAACGCCGACGCTCGATGCTCGCCGCATTGCGCTCGTCGGCTGGTCGCACGGCGGCTCGGCGACCCTCTGGAGCAGCGACCGGCGCATTTCGTTCGCGCCGACGGACCTGCGAGCAGCCGTCGCCTTCTATCCCGGCTGCAGGCCGATGGCGGCAAGCGCGCAATGGGCGCCGCGCGTTCCGCTCGCGATCCTGATCGGCGGCGATGACGATTGGACCCGTCCCGAGCCCTGCCGGGCGCTTGCCAGCAAGCATCCCGAAATCCGCTACATCGAGTATCCTGGCGCCGTGCACGGCTTCGATACGCCCGACTTGCCCGTGCGCGTTCGGGAGGGGCTCGGCCTCGTCGGCAAGGCGAAGATCGGGACGCATCCGCAGGCGCGTGCCGAGGCCATCGCCGAGGTGGAGCGCCTCCTTAAGGCCGCTCTCGAGTGACGCCCCGCGATCAAAGGGGGGCGGCTCAGAATGTCCGCGGCGTCGCCTTCCGCAGGGCCGGCAGCAGCTCGTCCGAGATGAGCCGCATGCTGGCGAGCGCGCTGCTCATCGGCATTCCCGCCCAGTGCGTCCGGATGACGATGTGGCTACAGCCAAGGTCCGACCAATAGGGCCTGAGCTGCTCGAAGCAGTCCTCGGGCGATCCCAGAATGAACCGCCCTTGCGTCACCTCCTCGAACGAGCGCGAGAAGTCGGCGTCATCCGGCATCACCTTGTCCTGTCCCCACTTGGCGTAATCCTTGTACTTGCCGCCGAGGTAGGGGGCTGCCTGCTCGATGGCGGTGCGCCGGTCTCTTGCGACGAACACCTCCTTGAAGACGGGCAGATCCTTCGGGAAGGGCTTGCCGCACCGCGCGAGTTCGTCACGGTAGACATCCATCATGCGCGACAGCGAGGCGAGCGTGGCGTGCGGATTGATGAACCACGCATCGCCCATGCGCGCGGCGCGTCTCACGGCGGGATCGTTGTTCGCCGCGATCCAGACCGGCGGCCGCGGCCTCTGCACGGGCCGGATGTTCATCACGACGTTGTCGAGCTTGCACGTCGCGTCCTCGAAGCTCACCGGCTTCCCGCTCCAAAGCTCCTCGACCAGCTTAAGATAGGTCTCGAAACGCCGCACGCGCTCGCCTTTCGGCACCTTGAAGGCGTCGAATTCCATGTCGCGATAGCCGAGGCCGACGCCGAAGATGAAGTTGCCGCGCGCGATGATGTCGAGCGTTGCGATCGTCTCGGCGGTATAGACCGGATTGTGCAGGTTGAGCAGCAGAATGCCCGTCCCGATCCGCATCTCGCCGGCCTCCGCGGCGAGCCGGGCCAGGAACGGGACAAGTTGGAGCTGTTGGTTGTCGCCCTCGTTCAGGTAATGCTGGCCGGTGAGCACGGTGTCCCAGCCGCGATCGCGCGCGTGGCGAACAAAAACGAACTGGTCCTCGAGGGCGGAGACCATGTCGCGGTCGCGCTTCTGCTGGTTGGTGATGAAGAGTCCGATCTTCATGAAGCCGCCTCGCACGTGCTGCGGTACCTTTGATCACCGGAGTCTCAGGCTCCGCCGACACCCCGGATCGCCGCGAGCTTGCCCGGACGGTGGAGGCCGCGCGGGCCGGCTCGCCGCCGGCCCGTGACGCCGGCGCAGGGGCATCCGAGCCGGCAAGTCGCCTCACTTGATGCCGCGCTCGTTGAGCACCTTCCGCGCGATGCGGAAGCACTCGACGCCGGCCGGGAAGCCCGCGTAGATGCCAATCTGATGCAGGATGGCCTTCAGCTCCTCCTTGGTGACGCCGTTGTTCAGCGCGCCATTGAGATGGAGCTCCCACTCGTGCATCCGTCCGAGGGCTGCGAGCATCGTCAGGTTCATCATCGAGCGGGTCTTGGCGGGGATCCGGTCGTCGCCCCACACCTTGCCCCAGCAGAACTCGTTCAGCATGTCCTGCCATTCGCGGTTGAAGTCGTCGACCGTCGACATGCTCTTCTCGACGTACTCGGCCCCGAGCGTCTTCTTGCGCGCGGCGAGGCCGGCCTCCCAAAGCGTCCTGTCCATATTCTGCTCCGTTCTTGCATCATCGCGCGGCATGGCCGCGCCCCGCGCCGATCCACGACGCCCGGCTAGATCATTGTCAGTCTTCCGGTTCGCGCTCAAGGCTGCGCTGCATCGGTTGCGACCCAGCGCTCGCCTCACGCTCAGCCCGACGCCGTTCGGCTGTGCTGCGGATCTGGCGTCCGATTGCGGGGCTCATGGCTTCGAGGCGCTGAAAATCCTCGCGATAGAGCTTGAGCAGCCGGCAGCGCGTCACGGAGACGGCCCGGCTCGTGTTCGGCGAGCCGTCAAGAAACGCCACCACGCCGAAATAGTCGCCGGTGCGACGGTCGCAAACGCCCGTTTCGGTGTACTGGCGGACGTGGCCCGACGCGATGAAATACATCGCCGTTCCAGGACTTCCGGGCGAAATCAGCTCAACGTTTGGCGGGACGTGGAGGGCGTGCATCAACGGCAGCACCTCCGTCACCTGGGAAGCGTCGAGATCGGCGAAGATCGGCACACGCGACATCATCGCCCACGTCACCACGAAATCGCGCCGGCCGACCTCCTGGGCAAAGCCCGTCGAGACGATGGCGACGGGCAGCGCCAGCACGCAAAGGCCGCACACCATCGTCGCCATCGCCCAAAGCTTGCCGAGCGCCGTCAGGGGCGCCACGTCGCCGTAGCCGACGGTGGTGAGCGTCGTCATCGCCCAGTAGGCGGCGAGCGGCACGCTGCCGAGCTTGTCGGGCTGCACAGCACCTTCGATGAAGTACATCCCGCTCGAGGCGATGAGCAGGACGATGAGCAAGAGGAGCGATGCGCCAGTCAGCGCCCGGCGCTCGTTCCAGAGCACGCGCGCCAGCGTATGCACCGCCGGCGAATAGCGCGTGAGCTTGAGCAACCTGAGGAGCCGGAACGCGCGCAGGACGCGCAGATCGAGCCCGGCGATGGTGCCGAGATAAAAGGGCAGGACGGCCAGAAGGTCGACGATCTGCAGGGGGCGGGTCATGTAGACCCAGCGCGCGCGCAGCGGGCTCATGCGCGCCAGAAAGGGCACTTCAACCGAGGTCCACACGCGGAGCAGATATTCCACGGTGAAGATCGACACGGAGAGCCGCTCGAAATTGGCAAGCCAGGGACCGTAAGCCAAATCGATTTCAGGCACGGTCTCGGCGCAGAACGCGGCAACGTTGGCGAGGATCAGGGCGACCAGGAAGCCATCGAACAGGCGGCTGTGGTAATGATCGCCGCGGCCGACCTCGATGATCTCGTAGATGGCCTTGCGCGATCTGAGCCAGAAGGACTGCTGCGGTTGCATGGCGTTGATGGGTCCACGGTCGCGGGCGAAATCCGTAACCGGGTCAGACTACGATGAGTCCGGCCCGGGGTAGACGCCGCGGAGGCGAGACGCCGAAGGTGTTCGTGAGACTTGGTGTCTCACCTGTGCAATCGAGCGTCGCCGCGCCGCGAGTTCGACTATGGTCCGCGGCAGCCCCATGGCAGACGCAGAGACGCACCGAACCATGACCGCTCAGATGGTCCAGACCGCCGGTTACCGGCGAAACGTGACAATTCTCGCCGTTGCCCAGGGTCTCTTCATGACCACCCAATCCATGGGCATCGCGACGACCCCGCTCGCCGGCTATGCCCTGCTCGGAACGGACAAATCCTTCGCGACGCTGCCGATCTTCCTCACCCATGCCGGCATCATGGCGTCGACCATCCCGGCGTCGCTGCTGATGGGCCGAATCGGCCGGCGTGCAGGCTTCACGCTGGGCGCCATTCTGACCATCCTGTTCGGGCTTCTGGCGGCCTTCGCCGTCTGGACCCAATCGTTTCCGCTGCTCTGCCTCTCGGCGTTCCTGCAGGGGACCGGCGCGGCGTTCGCCTGGTACTACCGGTTCGCGGCTGCCGATGCCTCGCCGGTCGATTTCCGACCCAAAGCCATCTCCTACGTCATGACCGGAGGCATTGCAGCCGGCATGATCGGCCCCGAGATCGCCAAGCGAACGGTGGACTGGTTCGCGCCGGTCACCTTCATGGGCGTATATATCGCCGTGGCGGGCGTCGCGCTGGCGAGCCTCCTGCTGCTGCAGTTCCTGCGCATCCCGCCGCTGACGGCCGCCGAGCAACGGTCTGGCGGCAGGCCGCTTACCGCGATCATGCGTCAGCCGCAGTTCATCGGCGCGCTCACCTCCTCGATGCTGGGCTACGGGGTCATGACCCTCGTCATGTCGGCCACTCCGCTCGCCATGCTCGCCTGCGGCTTCAACTTCGGCGACAGCGCCACGGTCATCCAGATTCACATCATCGCGATGTTCCTGCCGTCTTTTTTCACCGGTCACCTGATCCAGCGTTTCGGCGTGCTCTCGATCATTTCCGCGGGCGCCCTCATTCAGGTCGGCTGCGCCGTCATCAATCTGGCAGGAGTTGAGTGGATCAACTTCGCGCTGGCCAACGCGCTCGTCGGCCTCGGCTGGAACTTCACATTTGTCGGAGGCTCCACGCTGCTCACCACGGCGTATCAACCGGTCGAGCGGGCCAAGGTGCAGGGACTGCACGACTTCCTGGTCTATGCGACGACCGCGACCGCGGCCGCCCTCTCGGGCTTTCTGCAGGCGCAGGCCGGTTGGATGGTTATCAACGTCGCCACGCTGCCGCTCATGGCCGCCGTCGTGATCATGACGCTGTGGCTCAAGGCGCTCAAGCGCCGCGCCGAGGCCGCGTCGCAGACGGGTTGAGGGTGCTAGGCCGGTCCGTCAGACCGTTCCGGCCGGATGGTATGCTCGAGCGGCGCCGCATTGCGCCTAGGACAGCGAGGTGCGGTCGGCGGAGCAGCCGACAGCCCGTGCCGGTTCAGCTCGACGGCGCATCGAGCTTGCGCGTCAGATTTTCGAATTCCCGGCGCAGCTCCTCGTTGCGGAAGATCTGCTCGAACGTCGGCGCTTCGAGCTTCTGGATCGCCTCGAAGGAGGCGGCGCTGTCCTTCATCAACGCGCGCAGCTGAAAGCTCGCTTCGACCGTCTCGAACGTGTTGTCGGCAATGCGCAGATCGTGCGTCGCCCTCTGGCGCGCCTTGGCGACCTGTTCGCGTTGCTGGAGCAGGTAGCGCCGATAGCCTCTCGCCGCCTCTTCGGCGAGCTTCTGGCTCTCGCGGTTGGCTTCGAGGGCCCGACGCTGGTCGGGCCGGTTCTCGGCCTTGAGCAGCTCGTTGGTCTTGGCGCGCGCGGCTGCGATGTCCCTGGTGATCGCCTCCAGCTTCGGCAGATACTGCTTGTCGATCTTGGCGATCAGGCTGTCCTGCGCGTGCACCAGCATGGCGAACAGCGCCGCATGCATGGCGAAGTACTTGCGGGCCGCGCCGATGTTCTCGCCGGACTGCGCCAGGAGGCGGCCGAGCTGGCCGTCGATCGCCTTCGCCGAATTGAAGACGGCAACGAGCCGCACGAGGTCTCCGGAGAGAACTCCGTCGAGCAACAGGTCGACCTGATCGGCGGCGAGCTGAATGCCGCTCTTCGCAAGCGCGTCGCGCACCTCGGCCTTCGCGGAGGCGATGTCCGCCCGGTTGGCCTCGATCCGCCTGCGCGCGTCCTCGATGTCCTTGGCGAGGCTGTCGACGGTGTCGGTGAGGTAGCCGGGCAGCAGGCCGTCCTTCGGAGCAACGAGCTGCTTTTCGCGCAGCTTCACGATGCGCTCGTCGAGTTCGCGGATGTTTTTCCTGAGCGCCTCGATCTTCTTCTGGATGTCGACGATGGGAACGTCGGTGACGATGCCCAGGGCCGCGTCGAGCAGATCTCGGATTTTCTTCTCGCGGTCCTCCCGGGTCTCCGTCCAGATTGGCTTCAGAAGGAAGTCCCGCTCGGGGGGCAGCTTGCGCGCCTCGTCGCGGTGGCGCGCCGTGTCCTGCAGGATGGCGTCGATGGCCTTCATCAGGCGCTGTGCCTGCTGGAAGGCGACGTCGTTCTCGCGCGGATCGGCCACTGACTCCTGCGCCGGCTGGTTCGAGGCGCCGCCGGCGGCAGTCCCCCGCCCGGGGGGAGACGGCGGTTGTTGGGGCCGTGTCGCGGACTGCGCAACCTTGCCGGCATCGCCGCCGCTTGCCGATCCCGTCCGCTCGAGGAACTCGCCGATGCCGTCCCGGCGCGAGGTTTGCGCCTCTGCGAGTCCGATGGCGGCGATCGACAGAAGCATGGCCGGCATCATGATGCGTCTCATCGGTCGCCTCCTCGGTCCTGCATGACGGGAGATTTGGGCGGCAGCGTGATGCCGGCGCCGCCACGCCCGGCAGCTCACCCTCACGGGGCTGGTCATGGCAGCAACCAAATAGGTAGTGTCGCGAGCGAAAGAATGTCAGGCCGCCGTCAGCCAAAAAGGTTCACATGACCCCCTTTTCACAAAGCCGCGGCTTCGCTCTCGCCGCGGCGATGCTGATCGCCGGAGCCTTGGCCATCCTGCCGGCCAAGGCGCAGCGCGTGCCGGGCGCAGATGCGGTCGAAAGCCTCGTCAAGCGAAACTTAATGACGTTCAATGACGCCAATGCAACCGGCAACTACACGGTGCTGCACGCGCGCTCGGCCCGCCAGTTACAGGCCAGGCACAGCCCCGAACAGCTCAAGGAGACCTTCAAGGCGTTCCATGACCGGCAAATCGACATCTCCGCCGTTCTCACCCAGCGGCCGGTCTACACCGCCGCGCCTGCCATCGATAACGAAGGCGTCCTTGTCATTGACGGTTACTTCGCGACGCGACCGCGCCGGGTGAATTTCAGGCTGCGGCTGCTGCCCGCCGAGGGCGACTGGAAAATTCTCGCGATCAACGTCGCCATGCCTGCCGACGCGGAGCCATCGGAGACAAAGTAGTAGATCCGCAACGGCGGATGACGGCAGACGGCCGCGCCCGCGGCCGCCTGCGAGGCGTTCGCCTGCCTACAGGGTCTTCGCCTTCTCGCGCAGCAGAAACTTCTGGATTTTCCCAGTCGATGTCTTCGGCAGCGGCCCGAAGACGACCGTCCTTGGCACCTTGTACCGGGCCATGTGCTCGCGGCAGTAGGCGATGATGTCCTCGGCCGTCACCGGCTTGGCGCCAGGCTTCAGCGTGACGAACGCGCACGGCGTCTCGCCCCATTTCTCGTCGGGGCGCGCCACAACGGCCGCCTCCATGATCTCGGGATGGCGATAGAGAGCCTCCTCCACCTCGAGCGAGGAGATGTTCTCGCCGCCCGAGATGATGATGTCCTTCGATCGGTCCTTGACCTCGATGTAGCCGTCCTCGTGCCAGACGGCGAGGTCGCCGGAGTGGTAGAAGCCGCCACCGAAGGCTTCGGCGGTGGCCGTCTCGTTCTTGAGGTAGCCCTTCATGAGGGTGTTGCCGCGCAGCATGATCTCGCCGAGGGTTGCGCCGTCGCGCGGGCATGCGGCAAGCGTCTCGGGATCGGCCACCATCATGTCCTCGACGAGGGCGAGGGGAATCCCCTGCCGGGCCATGTGCGCATAGCGCGCCGCGACGTCGCCCAGGTCCCACTCGCTCTTGTGGGCGCAGTAGGTCGAGGGACCATAGCTTTCGGTCGTGCCGTAGAGGTGCAGGACCTCGAAGCCCAGCTCCTCCATGCGCTGAATGACGATCGCCGGCGGCGCCGCGCCGCCCGTCGCCACCTTTGGCCGGGTCGTGAGGGCCCGCTTGTCGGCGGCAGGGGCATGGACGAGCATGTTGAGCACGATCGGCGCGCCGCACATGTGCGTGACGCGCTCCTCGGCGCAGAGGTCGAAAATGCGCTTCGGCTCGACGCGCCGCAGGCAAACGTGCATGCCGCCCGCCGCCGTCACCGCCCAGGTGTATGTCCAGCCCGAGCAGTGAAACATCGGCAGCGTCCAGAGATAGCGGCTGTCGTGGTCGAGCTTGAAGGTGAGCGCATTGGCGATGGCGCCTAAGTGCGCGCCGCGGTGGCTGTAGACGGCGCCCTTCGGGTTGCCGGTCGTCCCCGAGGTGTAGAGGAGGCAGATCGACTCCCATTCGTCCTCCGCGCCGGGATAGGCAAAGTCCGGATCGCCCGACCGGATGAAGTCCTCGTATTCGACGGACCCGAATGCCGGCGCGCCGGCTGTCTCGTCGTCGGCGATGTCAACGACAATCGGACGCCGCGCGCCGAGCTTCTCGAGAGCCGGTGCGACCGTTGCGTGAAACTCGCGATCCGCGAGCAACAGCTTTGCCTCTCCGTGCTCGAGGCAAAAGGCGATCGTCGCCGCATCGAGGCGGGTGTTGATGGGATTGAGAACCGCTCCGAGCATCGGCACGCCGTAGTGTGCTTCGAGCATCGCCGGAACGTTGGGTGCAACGATGGCAACCGTATCGCCCCGTCGGATGCCGGTCTTGGCGAGTGCGTGCGCCAGCCGGCGCGAGCGGGCATAGAGATCCCGATAGGTCAGGCGACGCCTGCCGTGAACGACCGCCGTTCGCTCGCCGAGGAACGTGGCGGCGCGCTTCAGGAAGCTCACCGGGGAAAGCGGCACATGGTTGGCGCGATTCTTTGCGAGTTCAGGTCGATCAGTGGGCATGGGGCCGGGGTGACTGGCTGATGGTTTCTACTGACGACCCGATACCACGCCGCGACCCGCCCGGGCCACGGGCCGTGGATCGCGCACCCGCCGGCGCAGGGTCCTCGCAGGGACCAACCGACACGATGGCGGTGGCCAACCCTCAACGCTTGCGGTTCTCGAGGGCGGCGAGCAGCGTCTCGAGCGCCTCGAGTGCGAAGGCGCGCATGTTCTTCTGCCGGTCGCTGTTGCCGGTCTCCAGCGTAAGCGCGTGCCGGAGGGGGCCATCGACGGCGATGCAGGTGTGTCCCGCGGCATCGCCATAGCGGTTGCCCGTGGGGCCGGCGGCACCCGTCTCGGCAAGCCCCCAGGTGGCGCCATGGCGCTCCCGGATGGTCTTCGCGAGCAGCGCTGCATAAGGCTCGCTCGATGAGCGGATGCCCTTCATCTCGGCATCCGTGATGGCAACGAGCGCCGCCCTCGCCTGCCGCGTGTACACCACCGCGCCGCCAAGAAAGTATGCGGACGCGCCGGGAACGGCGAGCAGGGCTGCCGAAATCAGGCCGCCAGCCGAGGATTCCGCGACGGCGACGGTTCCGTTGGACGCCTTGAGCGCGGCTGCAACTTTCTCGGCCGTTGGCAGCAAAATCTGCATGGGACGCCTCCGCGATAGCGATTTCCGTGCCGCGATCGGGCTTTCCGCCTGCGCGCCGGTTGTGTGCGCGAGTTTGGCAAGGATTTCACGCCAGCGATACTCCGGACTTCTCCGTGCGCCGGTCAGAATCGCATGAGGGCGCCGGCAGGCGTATGCCGGCTGGTGCGGCGCAAAAATTTCTGCCGCAGGGTCCCGGCGACCTGTTGACCTTTATTTCAGAGACCTGTAGGGTCCGCGCACTCTCACGATAGGTCGTAGGGCCCTCGCCGGCGTTTTCCGGGCTTGATGCGGCGCCTAAACACTGTCGTCTTTTAAGCAGAGGAAATTCAGGGTCCATGACGGCCGCGCTGCCCGGGGCAGAGCGGTTGTCCTCTGGCACTTGGCGCTGAGCGCCCCGGCCACGGGACGTCTCGGCGTGTTCGATTTGGCGCTTGCCGCTCGTGCGAGCGGTGCAACGTGGACCGGGCGAATGCCGACGATACAACAGTTGATCCGCAAGCCGCGCACCAAGCGCGCCTATCGCGAGAAGTCGCGCCACATGGAAGCGTGCCCGCAGAAGCGGGGGGTGTGCACGCGGGTTTACACGACCACGCCGAAGAAGCCGAACTCGGCGCTGCGCAAGGTGGCCAAGGTGCGGCTGACGAACGGTTATGAGGTCATCGGCTACATCCCGGGCGAGGGACACAATCTGCAGGAGCACTCGGTGGTCATGATCCGAGGTGGCCGCGTGAAGGACCTGCCGGGCGTTCGTTACCACATCATTCGCGGCGTCCTCGATACGCAGGGCGTCAACGACCGGCGCCAGCGGCGTTCGAAATACGGAGCCAAGCGTCCCAAGTGATCCGTGTTCAGGGCGGGCTTGGCGGGGCGGTTCGCTCGTCGAGTTTCGTCCGGGGCCCAAGGAACGAGGGCCCCTTTCGTTTTTCCGTCGCCACCGCCAGCGGGCGGCCGGGCGGAGCAGAGAAGAGATCGTTCAGGGCCGGGTCGTGCGACCGGCGGGCGGAATGAGACGACAGTGACCGAGAAGGAAGAGCGCGATGTCGCGTCGGCACAGAGCAGAGAAGCGCCAGATCAACCCTGATCCGAAGTTCGGGGACTTGGTGGTTTCCAAGTTCATGAACTCGATCATGGAACAGGGCAAGAAGTCGGTGGCCGAGAACATTCTCTACGGCGCATTCGACCGCATCCGGGCGCGCGCGAAGGCGGATCCGCTGCCGATGTTTCATCAGGCGCTCGAGAACGTCATGCCGTCGGTCGAGGTGCGCTCGCGCCGGGTCGGCGGTGCGACCTATCAGGTGCCGGTCGAGGTGCGCCCCGAGCGCCGGCAGGCGCTGGCGATCCGCTGGATCATCGCCGCGGCCCGCGCCCGCAACGAGAACACGATGGAGGAGCGGCTGTCTGCCGAGCTCCTGGATGCCGCGAACAACCGCGGCACGGCGGTGAAGAAGCGCGAGGACACGCACAAGATGGCGGAAGCCAACCGCGCGTTCTCGCACTACCGCTGGTAACCCAGTCAGGCTTCATTCCGAGGCAAGTCCATGGCCCGCGAATACAAGATCGAGGACTACCGCAACTTCGGCATCATGGCCCACATCGATGCCGGCAAGACGACGACGACCGAGCGGATCCTCTATTACACCGGCAAGAGCCACAAGATCGGCGAAGTGCACGACGGCGCCGCCACCATGGACTTCATGGAGCAGGAGGCGGAGCGCGGCATCACCATCACGTCGGCCGCCACCACCTGCTTCTGGCCGGGTCGCGACGGCAAGAAGCGCCGCCTGAACATCATCGATACGCCGGGCCACGTTGATTTCACTATTGAGGTCGAACGCTCGCTGCGCGTCCTCGATGGCGCCGTCTGCGTTCTCGATTCGAACCAGGGAGTCGAGCCGCAGACCGAGACGGTCTGGCGGCAGGGCGACAAGTACAACGTCCCGCGCATCATTTTCTCCAACAAGATGGACAAGACGGGCGCCGACTTCTTCATGTGCCTGTCCGACATCAAGGAGAAGCTCGGCGCGCGCGCCGTACCGCTGCAACTGCCGGTCGGTGCGGAAGCGGGTTTCAAGGGCGTCGTCGACCTCATCGAAATGAAGGCGATCATCTGGGACGGCGACGGCAAGGACGCCAAGTTCTCGTTCCAGCCCATCCCCGACGATCTTGCCGAGAAGGCCGCCGAGTACCGCGCGGCGATGATCGAGGCCGCGGTCGAGATGGATGACGACGTGATGGCCGCCTACCTCGACGGGAAAGAGCCCGACGCGGCAACGCTTCGACGTCTCATCCGCAAGGCGACGGTGACGCGCGCGTTCTATCCGATGCTGTGCGGTTCGGCCTTCAAGCACAAGGGCGTGCAGCAGCTGCTCGACGCGGTCGTCGACTTCCTTCCCGCCCCCTCCGATCGTGAGGCCTACAAGGGCATCGACATCAAGACGGGAGAGGAGCTGCTGCGCAAGCCGCTCGACACCGAGCCGCTCTCCATGATCGCTTTCAAGATCATGAACTTCGAGCACGTCGGCTCGATCACCTTCTGCCGCATCTATTCCGGCAAGCTCGAGCAGGGCATGGCGCTGCTCAACACCACACGCGACAAGAAGGAGCGAGCCGGGCGCATGTACCTGATGCATGCGGCGAACCGCGAAGAGATCAAGGAGGCCTATGCCGGCGACATCGTCGCGCTGCAGGGGCTCAAGGACACGCGGACGGGCGAGACGCTGTGCGATCCGTCGAAGCCGGTGCTCCTCGAGAAGATGGAGTTCCCGAATCCCGTGATCGAGATGAAGATCGAGCCGAAGTCCAAGGCCGATCAGGAAAAGATGAGCATCGCGCTGTCGACCATGGCGCTCGAGGATCCCTCGTTCCGCGTCTCGGTCGATCCCGAGTCGGGTGAGACGCGGCTCAAAGGCATGGGCGAGCTGCATCTCGACATCAAGGTCGACATCCTGAAGCGCACCTATGGCGTCGATGCCAACGTCGGCGCGCCCGAGGTCGCCTACCGCGAGACGCTGGTGCGCGCGAGCGAGGTTGATTACACGCACAAGAAGCAGACGGGAGGCACCGGGCAGTTCGCCCGCGTCAAACTGCGGCTTGAGCCGAACGAGACCGGCAAGGGCAACGAGTTCGTGAGCGAGATCGTCGGCGGCACGGTGCCGAAGGAGTTCATTCCGGGCGTCGAAAAGGGCATTCAGTCGGTCTGGGACTCTGGCGTGCTGATCGGGTTCCCGATGGTCGACATGAAGGTGACGCTGTTCGACGGCGCCTACCATGACGTCGATTCCTCGACCATCGCCTTCGAGATCGCGGCCCGCCAGGCCATGCGCGAGGGCTGCCAGAAGTCGGGCGTGAAGCTGCTCGAGCCGATCATGGACGTGGAGGTCGTGACGCCGGGCGATTTCGTCGGCAGCGTCATCGGCGACATCAACAGCCGCCGCGGGCAGATCCGCAATCAGGAGATGCGCGGCAACGCCACGGTCATCCGCGCCCACGTGCCGCTCGCCAACATGTTCGGTTACGTGAGCCAGCTGCGTTCGATGAGCCAGGGGCGCGCATCCTACACCATGCAGTTCGCCCACTACGCCGAGGTGCCGCGCAACGTCGCCGAGGAGGTCAAGGCGAAATACGTGTGACGCGCGCGCTGCGCCAAGGCGAGGCGATGATCGCGGAGGGCGCAGCGCGGGCCAATCGGGATCGGGTATGGGTCGCAGCCGGAATCGGACCCGGCCGGCGACCGGAGAAAGAGTTTAAGGACTGAGGAGAGCCGAAGATGGCCAAGGAAAAGTTCGAGCGGTCGAAGCCGCACTGCAACGTAGGCACGATCGGTCACGTTGACCACGGCAAGACGACGCTGACGGCGGCGCTGACGAAGGTGTCTGCGGACAAGGGGTGGACGAAGACGGCGATCGGCTACGACGAGGTAGCGAAGGCGTCGGAGAGCCAGGGGCGTCGCGATCCGACGAAGATTCTGACGATTGCGACGAGCCACGTTGAGTACTCGACGGCGAACCGGCACTATGCGCACGTGGACTGCCCTGGTCATGCGGACTATGTGAAGAACATGATCACGGGTGCGGCGCAGATGGACGGCGCGATTCTGGTGGTATCGGCGGTCGACGGTCCGATGCCGCAGACGCGGGAGCACATTCTGCTGGCGCGGCAGGTGGGCGTTCCCTACATCGTGGTTTTCCTGAACAAGTGCGACATCGTCGACGATGCGGAGCTTCTGGATCTCGTCGAGCTCGAGGTTCGCGAGCTTTTGAAGGTCTATCAGTTCCCTGGCGACGAAGTTCCGGTGATCCGGGGTGCGGCGATCAAGGCGTTGAACGGGGAGAAGGGTCCGCTTGCGGACGAGGCGATCCTGAAGCTCTACGACGCGCTCGACACGTACATTCCGCTGCCCGAGCGTCCGAAGGACAAGCCGTTCCTGATGCCGATCGAGGACGTTTTCTCGATCTCTGGGCGCGGCACGGTTGTGACGGGCCGGATCGAGCGCGGCGTGATCAAGGTTGGCGAGGAAGTCGAGATCGTCGGGCTTCGCGACACGCAGAAGTCGGTGGTGACGGGCGTCGAGATGTTCCGCAAGCTGCTTGACCAGGGCGAGGCCGGCGACAACGTCGGCTGCCTGTTGCGCGGCATCGAGAAGGACGCGGTGGAGCGCGGGCAGGTTCTGGCCAAGCCCGGGACGGTGAAGCCGCACAAGAAGTTCATGGCCGAGGCCTACATCCTGACGAAGGAGGAGGGGGGGCGGCACACGCCGTTCTTCAACAACTACCGGCCGCAGTTCTACTTCCGCACGACGGACGTGACGGGGGTCGTGACGCTGAAGCAGGGCACCGAGATGGTGATGCCGGGGGACAACGCCGAGTTTTCGGTGGAGCTGATCTCGCCGATCGCCATGGAGGAGAAGGTGCGCTTCGCCATCCGCGAGGGCGGCCGCACCGTCGGCGCCGGCGTCGTCACCAAGATCGTCGAGTGAGCCGGAGCGCGGGCCGCTGG
>Ga0209172_10000938_pt1 | contig 70830 bp, 76 predicted proteins | sample LarsenN4metaG_FD_184113 | JGI IMG/M metagenome (GOLD analysis project Ga0209172, IMG submission 184113) | Hot spring sediment bacterial and archeal communities from British Columbia, Canada, to study Microbial Dark Matter (Phase II) - Larsen... ...
CAGCAGCGCCCGGCCGTTCATCCCGCCCACCGGCACCTGGCCCAGGTCCGGGATCTTCAGGCTGGCCTCGCCGCCGTGCCCCTGGGCGGCCACCGCCGCGGGCGCCAGCACGAGGATCGCGGCCGCGGCGGCGAGGGCCGCGACGAGCATCGCGGTGACCGCCGGAACGCGCGGAGCGCCGCGCCGGAGAACACTCTTGGCGACCTCGATCGTCACCATGACGCCGAGCCCCAGCGCCACCATGAGGGCGAGATCGCCGGCGGACGGCAGCCGGACCCCGAAGGCGTCGCGCACGGCAGGCGCCTGGACGAGGCCCGCGGTCAGGACGAGCGTGCCGAGGATCGACAGCACCAGCCAGCGGTGGGGGGGCGCCTGGAGGATCCCGAACCGCAGCGAGCGGAAGTTGAGCGCGAGGATCAGCTCGACGACCACGTACATGAAGAACACCTGCGTCCGCGCCAGCTCCAGGTCGGCGGCGTGGGTGAAGAACATCCAGAGGAAGAGCGGACACTCGATGACGACACCGAGGAGGATCAGCGTCAGGACCTCGCGCGAGAACACGGGCTCGCGGGGGTCGCGCGGTGGCCGCTCCATGATGTCGGGATCCGCCGGCGCCACGCCGAGCGCCATGGCCGGAGGGCCGTCGGTCGCCAGGTTGATGTAGAGGATGGCGGCCGGCAGGAGGGGCAGGAACCGCGGGTCGGTCGCGATGGCCACGCCGCCGAGAACCACGACCTCCGTCAGGTTCGCCCTCAGCAGGTAGGTCAGGTACTTCTTGATGTTGTCGTAGATCCAGCGGCCCCGCTCGATCGCCGTGACGATCGTCGCGAAGTTGTCGTCGCCGAGGACGAGGTCCGCCGCCTCCCTGGCGACCTCGGTCCCGGAGATCCCCATGGCGATGCCGATGTCGGCGTTCTTGAGCGCCGGCGCGTCGTTGACGCCGTCGCCCGTCATCGCGACCACCTCGCCCCTGGCCTTCCACGCGCGGACGATCTTCAGCTTGTCCATGGGCGACACGCGCGCGTAGACGGTGACCTTCTCCACCATCCCAGCGAACTCCTCGTCGCCGAGCCTCGCCAGCTCCTCGCCGGTCAGCACGACGTCGCCCTCGCGGTAGATGTCGAGCTCGCGGGCCACCGCGACCGCCGTGAGGCGGTGATCGCCGGTGATGACGACGGGCCGGATGCCGACCCGGCGGCACACCTTGACGGCCTCCATCGCCTCGGGCCGCGGCGGATCCATCATGCCGGCGAGCCCGAGGAACACGAGTCCGCGCTCGAGCGACTCCTCGGCCGGGACGTCGGGGCCGGCGAGCCTCGTCGAGGCGAGGGCCAGGACGCGCAGGGCGCCGGCTGCCATCTCCTCGCTGGCCCGCAGGATCGCCGCGCGGTCGGCGTCGCTCAGCGGGCGCTCCCGGTCGCCGTCCAGGATCGCGGCGCAGCGGTCCAGGACGACTTCCGGCGCGCCCTTCATGAAGGCGGAGATCGAGCCGTCCCCCATCCGGTGGACGGTCGTCATCCGCTTCCGCTCCGAGCTGAACGGGAACTCCGCGATGCGCTCGCAGGCCAGGCGCGTCGGCGCGGGATCGAGGCCCGCCTTGTGGGCGACGACCACGAGCGCGCCCTCGGTCGGATCGCCCTTCACGATCCAGCGGCCGTCGACCTGGACCACGGTCGCGTCGTTGCACAGCAACCCCGCCGTGAGCAGGAGGCGGCTGGCCCGGTCGCCGGGCGCCGGGGTGAGCCGGCCCTCGGGCGCGTAGCCGCTGCCCCCGACCTCGATGAACCGGCCGGCGGCGAAGAGCCGGCGGACCGTCATCTCGCCCCTCGTGAGCGTGCCGGTCTTGTCGGAGCAGATCACGGTGGTGCAGCCGAGGGTCTCCACGGCCGGCATCCGGCGGACGAGCGCGTTGCGCTTCGCCATCTCGTGCATGCCGACGGCCAGCGCGCCGGTGACGATCGCGGCGAGCGCCTCGGGGACCGCCGCCACGGCGAGCGCCACCCCGAACATCACCATGGTCAGGGTGAAGTCGAGCGAGAGCGTCCCGCCGACCCACGCCTTGGCCACGCTGATGGCCGCCGCCGCGACGCAGACGGTCAGCGCGATGATGCCGAGCCACTTGCCGATCTCCGCCGTCCGGCGCTCGAGCGGCGTCTCCTGCGTCTCGGTGGCCGCCACCTCGCGCGCGATGCTGCCGAACTCCGTCTCCATCCCGGTCGCCGTCACCACCGCCCGCCCGCGGCCGTACGTGACGACGGTCCCCGTGAAGACCATGTTCTTCCGGTCGCCGACCGGGACGCCGGCCGCGTACGTGTCGAGCCGCTTGCCGACCGGCACCGATTCACCGGTGAGCGGCGCCTCGTCGCACATGAGCGAGTGCGACTCGAGCAGCCGGCCGTCGGCCGGGATGCGGTCTCCCGCCTCGAGGAGCATGACGTCGCCGGGGACCAGGTCGCGCGACGGCACCTCGACCTCGACGCCGTCGCGCATCGCCGTGATGGTCGGCGCCAGCATCTTCTTCAGCGCGTCCAGCGCGCGCTCCGCCCGGTACTCCTGGACGAAGCCGAGGACCGTCGAGAACAGCACGATGGCGAGGATGATGACGGCGTCGACGATCTCGCCGACCAGCGCCGACAGCAGCGTCGCGGCCAGCAGGATGACGACCAGCGTGTTCTTGAACTGCGCGAGGAACAGCCACATGGGCGACACCCGCTCCTCGCGCGCCAACTCGTTGGGTCCGTGGCGTTCGAGCCGGCGCCGGACCTCGGCGGCCGAGAGACCGCGGCGGGCATCGGTCTCGAGTTCCGCGACCGCCTCGTCGGCGGACAGCGTGTGCCAGTCGAGCCGGCTCACCGTCCGACCTCGTCGAGGCGACCGCAGCCGCGGATCCCCGAGGACTCGAACAGCGGGGGCCACCTCATCATCGCCTCCTCCTTCTCGCGCGCTCGGCGCACGGCGGGGATCGCGGCGACCTCGCACGCCGCGGATCCGGCGCGCGCTCGGCGCCGGCGCGCTCGCCGGGTGGCCGCGACGCAACCCGCGTCGGCGGTCGCGGGACGCTGGGGGATCGACAGCCGGAAGCCGGTCTACTGGAGCGGAGGCGAGCGGGTGAGCTGGGAGCGGACGGTGTTCGACGCCGGCGGCAGGTTCGAGGCCGGCGCCTGGCGCGACGACGACGGCGGAGGCACGAGCGCCTGCAGCGCCTCCTCGTCGGGGTCGAGGTAGAGCGCGCCCTGGAGCGCAGTCTCGTCGTGGATCTGGGTCGCCGGGCTGTCCCAGGACACCACGGCGGCGCGCAGGAGGACGTGCAGGTGCGCCTCGGCGTGCATCGCCGCCCCCAGGAACACGAGTCCGACGAGAACGGGAACGAAGGCACGCAGGCGGGACCGGATCACGCCGCGCAGCATGCCGGAGGCCGCCGGGGCTGTCAACCGCCGCGGGGGCCGGTCAGCCGCTCGGCGGCGCGCTGCCGGTCCGATCACCTCACGACGCAGAAGCCCTGCGCCTCGATCCCCAGCGCCACGTTGAACTTGCTGCGGAAGTTCTCGAGGGCCACGGCCGCCGTCAGCTCGACCACCTCCGCCTCGGAGAAGTGCTTCCGCACGCGCGCGAAGAGGTCGTCCCCGACCCGGCGCCCGGTGATCGTCATCGCCTCGGCGTACTCGATCGCCGCGCGCTCGGCCTCGTCGTAGAGCGGGCTCTCGGCGGCGCGCTCCACGTCGCGCACCTTGTCCTGCGACGCCCCGGCCTGCATCCCACGGGATGCGTTGATGTCGATTCAGAAGGGGCAGCCGTTGACGAGCGCGACGCGGAGGTAGACGAGCGCGAGGAGCTGCGGCGGCAGCAGCCCGGAGCGCTCGACGGCGAGGGAGAGCTGCTTGGCCGCCTTGAGGATGCCCGGCCGGTGCGCCTGGATCTTCGTGGTGTTGAGGACGAAGCCGAAGATCTCGCGCTCCCTGCCGTAGATCTCCTGCAGCGTCGGATCGTCGCCCGGCTCGTCGATCTCGCGGATGCGTGGCATGGCCGGATTCTACCTCCCTCCCAGCTCCTCGCGGAACCGCCGCGCGAGGGCGCCAGCGTGCTGCGTGAGCAGCGTCGCGTCCGAGGCCACCGTCACCATCTGGTAGCCACGTTCCCAGAGCGCCCGGGCCTCCTCCCAGGACCGTGAAATCGTGCCGAGCGCCACGCCGGCCTTGCGCGCCGCCCGCTCGACGGCCGCGATCGCCGCGACGACGTCCGGGTGGCCGGCGTCGCCCAGGTGGCCGAGCGCGGCGGAGAGATCCGCCGGGCCGACGAACGCCACGTCGACGCCCGGCACCGCGAGCATCGCGTCGATCTCCCGCACGGCCTCCACGGTCTCGATCTGGACGATGACGAGCACCTCGTCGTTGGCCCGGCGCCAGTAGTCGGCGCCGAACCGGCCGAACCCCGCCGCGCGGTGGCTGCCGGCGACGCCGCGGATGCCGTCCGGCGGGTAGCGGCAGGCGCGCACCGCGGCCTCGCAGGGCGCCCGGCCGGCGATCCACGGGATCATGACGCCGTGGGCGCCGAGGTCGAGCACCCGCTTGATGACCGCGGCGTCGTTCCACTGGACGCGCACCAGCGGCGTCGCGCCGCCCGCCTGCATCGCCTGGAGCTGCGCGAGCAGCGTCTGGTAGTCGCCGTGGCCGTGCTCCATGTCGATCAGCAGCCAGTCGAAGCCGGCGTCGCCCATGATCTCGGCGGCGATCGGGCTGCACAGCTGGAGCCAGGCGCCGACGGTCCGCTCGCCGGCGCGGAGCTTCCGCTTCACGGGGTTGTCGATGAGGCGGGTCATGGTCGGGTCCCCTTCTCTCCGCCGGCCAGCCGTGCCTCGAGGGCGGGCAGGGCGCCGAGGATCACCTCGCCGACGACCTGGAGGCTCCGGGCCGACACCTTGTCGAGCGTGTCGTCCGCCGTGTGCCACGGCGGGTAGTCGAAGTCGATCAGCAGCGCGGCGGGCACGCCGGCGCGCAGGAACGGCGCGTGGTCGTCCTCGACGGTGTGGGAGTCGTCGAGGAAGTGGCGGCCGTGGCCCAGGCGCCGGGCGGTCTGCCACAGCAAGTCGGTGAGCCACGGGGTCGACAGCGTCTCGCGCCGGATGCCGAGGTTCCGGTCGCCGATCATGTCGGCGACGATCACGGCCCGGGGCAGGCGGCGCTCCCGCCGCAGCTCCTCCGCCATCCGGCGCGAGCCGTACAGGCTGTCCTCGGCGGTCCACGCCTCTCGCGCCTCCTCGCCGTCGAAGAAGACCGTCCAGTAGGTGAACTCCCGCGGCGCCGCCGCGAGGCGCCGCGCCAGCTCGATCAGCAGGGCGGCGCTGGAGCCGCCGTCGTTGGCCCCGACGAACGGGATCTCCCTGAACCACTTCGTGTCGTAGTGCCCGCCGATGAGGACGACGTCGGACCGCCGGCCGCGGACGACACCGACGACGTTGGCCATCGGCAGGCGGCCGTGGGGCGTGTCGGCCTCGAAGCTCTGCAGGCGCACCTCGACGCCGGCGCGGGTCAGCTCGCCGGCGATGTACGCGCGGGCCCGCGCCGCGGCGGGCGACCCCGCCGGGCGCGGGCCGATCGCCACGAGCGCGGCGACGTGACGGAGCGCGGCCTCGCCGTCGAACGCCGGAGGCCTCGCCGCCGGCGCGCGCCCGGCGCCCGCGAGCGCCACGGCCGCCAGCGCGATCGCGGCGAGCGCGCCGGCGCGAGTCCGCGTCACCGGCGCGACCGGCCGCCGGACGGCTTCACGCCGCTCGCCGCGTAGTAGTTGAGCGTCAGGACGAAATCGCCGGCGGACACGAGCGCGGTGAGGGCGTCGAGCCAGCGCCGGGCCGCCGCCTCGTCCACGATGCCGAAGCGGACGGCGTTCTCCGCGCGCCGCTCGAGGAACGACTTCGTGTACGGCTCGAGCGTGGTGTCCTGGTAGACGTCGGTGCGGAGGCGCACGCGCTCGAGGCCGGCCGCGCGCAGCAGACCGGGCAGCCGGCGGCCGCTCCACGGCTCGGCGTAGATGCGCTCGGCCACGCCGTCGAGGATCCTGACGGTCGTCGCACGGTCGGGATGCGCGACGGCGACCGTGCCGAAGTCCTGGTCCTGGACGGCCACGACGCCGCCGACCCGCGTGACCCGGGCCATCTCGCGGACGACCGCCAGCGGGTCGGTCACGTGGAGGAGGACCGTCACCGCGACGCTCACGTCGAACCGGCCGTCGCCGAACGGCAGCCGGTGACCGTCGCCCACGCGCAGCGTGATGCGCGAGCGCGCCGCATGGCCGCGCAGCAGCCGGGCGGCCGCGGTCACGAGCCAGCGGCTCGGGTCGACGCCGACGACCCGGCCGCGGGGGCCGACCCGCGCGGCGATGTCCCGCAGCACGACGCCGCTGCCCGAGCCCACCTCGAGCACGCGGTTCCCCCGCCGGATCGGAACGAAGGCGAGGAATCTGCGGCGGAGCCGCGCCTGGGCCGGCGTGCGCCCGCGCTCCTCCAGCGCCTGGAGCAAGCGGGCCGGATCGGGCTGGGTGTCGACGTCCCGGAACGGGTCCGGGTGGCCCGCGGTCATCCGCGGATGTCGGCGTACCGCCGCGCGCACTCTGCGCTGCAGAAGAACACGAGCTGGCCCTGCGCCTCGCCGCGCACGGCGCGCGAGCGCGCCACGTAGGTCTGGCACACGGGGTCCTTCACCAGCTCGTCGGGCAGGCCGCGCGGGGCGGACCTCGCCCTCCCGAGTCGCCGCAGCAGCGGCAGGAGCAGCGCGGCGACGGCGAGCGCCCAGAGGAGCAGCGAGACGGCCCGCATCGCCGTCAGCGATCGGGCCGGATCGACACCGCGCGGAGGAACTCCTTGTCCTGGGCCGTCAGCTCGAACGACGGGTTGCCGCGTCCCCTCGCGCCGGCGAAGAAGATGCCGGTGTCCGCGCCGCGCTTGAGGATCTCCTGGACGGCGTCGCGCGCCGCCTCGGTGGCGGCGAGCGAGACCTCGATGGCCTTCAGGAGCTTCTTCATGAGGACGTCGACGTGGGGCTCGCGCGACATGACGCGCTCTACGATAGGGCCCGCCGCCGCCCCCTGTCAACGCGCTCGCGCTATACTGCGCGCCATGCAAGGGACGTGGACCCGGCTCGGCTCCGCGTCCCGCCATGCGCGCGGCCGCCTCGTCCTGCGCGAGGACACGTGGCGGCTGCCGGACGGCCGCGAGGTCGTCTACCCGGTCCTCGCCGTGGGCGTCGGCGTCGCCGTGCTCGGATTCGTCGACGCCGACCGCGTGCTCCTCGTCGGCCAGTACCGGCACCTGCTGGGCGAGACGTCGTGGGAGCTGCCGGGCGGCGGCGCGCTCCCCGGCGAGACGCCGGAGGCCGCCGCCCAGCGCGAGCTGAGGGAGGAGGGCGGCTACCATGCCGGGCGCCTGGCGCTGCTGACGCGATTCCACCCGTCCTGCGCGTACCTCGACGAGGTCGCGTACTGCTACGCCGCCTACGGGCTCACTCCCGATCCGCTCCCCGCGGACGACGACGAGTTCCTCGAGCGACGCGTCGTCCCCGTGACCGAGGCGGTCCGGATGGCGCTCGACGGCGAGATCACCGAGTCGTTCTCCAAGGTCGCGCTGCTGCAGTTCGCCCTGCGCCCGCCCCGCGCGTAGACGCGGGACGGAGCGCGGGTCCACGCTCGCGGCCGGCGTGGGCGGACGCGCTCGGGCCCCGGGGTCAGGCCAGGGTCCGGCGGAGGGCGGGGCCGACGGCGTCGAGCGACGTGACGATCGTGCCGCCGCTGGCGCGGACGAAGTGCTCGACCTGGAGGTTCACGACGGCGCCCTCGTTGTCGCCGGCGGGGCGCGAGTCGCCGCGGTAGCCGACGATGGGCTTGCCGCGCGCGAACGCGTAGCCGATCTCGGCCGCGGTGCCGCTGTCGACGTCGCTGCCGTCCAGCACCGCGAGCACGGCGTCGGCGTCGTCGATGGCCCGCCGGTTGGTCTCGGCGATCGCCGCGTTCAGCCGCCGCCATGCCGCCGCCCGCTCGTCTCCGGCCGGCATCGCGCGGACCCGCGCGAGCGCGTCGGCGTCGGCGAGCGCCCACGGATCGAGCGCCTCGTAGCCGAGCGACGCCAGCAGCGGCAGGAGCCGCTCGCCGTGGAAGTGGCGGCCGGCCTCGGCGAAGCCGAGCGGGCTCGCCACGTAGATCCGGCGCGCCGGACGGCTCATCGTCCCGCGGCCGGCTCGCCCGGCGCCGCGTCGAGCGCCAGGACGAAGCCGTACTCGACGCTCCGGTCGGCGTCGTCGGCGACGCGCTCGCCGAAGCGGCGGAAGCCGAGCCGCTCGTAGACGGCGTGAGCGGTGACGAAGCGGGCGTCCGACCAGGCGATCGCCGTGACGAACCCGCGGGCCCGCGCCCACGCGAGGACGTGCTCGAGCAGCGCGCGGCCGAGCCCGCGCCCGCGGCGGTCCGGCAGCAGGTAGAGGCGCTTCACCTCGCACACCCGCTCGTCGTGGGGCAGCGCGGCGACGGTCCCCACGACCTCGCCGTCGTCCTCGAGGATGTAGAAGCAGCCGCCTCGCGCGAGGTACCGCCCCTCGATGTCGAGCAGGTCGTCGTCGAACCCCTCGGGCTCGAACGTGGCGCCGTACTCGCGGAAGACCGTCCCGATCACGTGGAGGACGCCGGTCGCGTGGCGCGGCGCGTACGGGACGATCGATCCGGACGTCACGGAAGCCGCCACGGCTCCGCCGGGGCGGTCCGAGCGATCCGGGGGCATGGGGGGCGCCCGGAGCCCCCGAGCACGCAGCGCGAGACCGAGGGCCGCCACGGCTCCGCCGGGGCGGTCCGAGCGACCGGGGGGGATGGGGGGCGCCCGGAGCCCCCCATGTCAGTAGACCGCCCGGCCACCCGAGAGGTCGTACACCGCGCCCGTGGAGAACGAGCACTCGTCGGAGGCCAGCCACGCGACGAGGGCGGCCACCTCCTCGGGCCGGCCCACCCGACCCATGGGGATCCTGGCGACGAGCATGTCGACGGTCTCCCGCGTCATCTGCGAGAGCAGCTCGGTGGCGATCACCGCGGGCGCGACGGCGTTGACGTGGATGTTCCTGGTCGCGACCTCCTTCGCCAGCGCCTTCGTGAGCCCGATGACGCCGGCCTTGGCCGCCGAGTACGGCACCAGCGTGGGGTTGCCCTCCTTGCCGGCGATCGAGGCGATGTTGACGATCCGCCCTCCGCCCTGCTCCAGCATCGCGCGGACGGCGGCGCGGCAGACGAGGAAGACGCTGGTGAGGTCGCAGGCGATCACCCGGTGCCAGTCGTCGTCCGTCAGCTCCCAGATCGGGTACGAGCGGCCGGTGATCCCCGCGTTGTTCACCACGACGTCGAGCCGGCCCCACCGCTCGCGCACGGCGGTCACCGCGCGCTCGACGTCGGCGGTGACCGTCACGTCGGCGACCACGCCGGTCGCGGCGCCGCCGACGCGCGCGGTCGCGTCCTTCAGGGCCGCGGCGTCGACGTCGACGAGGGCGACCCGCGCGCCGTCGCGGGCCAGGCGCTCCGCGATCGCGAGCCCGATGCCCCGCGCCGCGCCGGTGACGAGCGCGGTCCGTCCGTCCAGGGCCGCCATCATCCGCCTCCCAGCACGACGCAGTCGTCGGGCGCGAACGCCACGGTCACCGGCTTGCGCCGCTCGAGGCCGCGGGCGGCGGCGTGCGGGACGTCGACCCACAGGGGGCGCCCGTGGACGGCCACCTCGACGCGGACGACGGGGCCCAGGAACGTCACGACCTCGACGACGCCGTCGAGCCGGTTGCCCTCGCCGGTCGGCGCGCCGCCGGGCGCCAGCGCGAGCTTCTCGGGCCTCACGGCGAGCGTCACCGCCTCCCCGTCGCGCCGGCCCTCGAGCGGCGCGCGCAGCCGCTCGCCCTCCCACTCCATCTCCCCGCGCGCCGCCGACACCACGCGGCCGGCCAGCAGGTTCGAGACCCCGATGAAGTCGGCGACGAAGCCCGTGCGGGGCGCCGCGTAGATCGCCTCCGGCGTCCCCACCTGCTCGATGCGGCCGTCGCGCATGACCGCGATGCGGTCGGCCAGCGAGAGCGCCTCCTCCTGGTCGTGGGTCACGTAGAGGGCGGTGATGCCGAGGTCCTGCTGGATCTTGCGGATCTCCCCGCGCAGCCGCAGGCGGATCTTCGCGTCGAGCGCCGAGAGCGGCTCGTCGAGGAGCAGGACCGCCGGCTGGCGCGCCAGGGCTCGCGCCAGCGCGACCCGCTGCTGCTGGCCGCCGGAGAGCTGGTTCGCGTAGCGGCCCTCGAGCCCGCCCAGCTTCGTCAGCTCGACCATCTCGGCGACGCGCTCGCGGATGCGCGCGCGCGGCCAGCGCGCCACCCGGAGCCCGAACGCGATGTTCTCCGCCACCGTGAGCGTGGGGAACAGCGCGTACGACTGGAACACGATGCCGACGCCCCGCCGCTGCGGCGGCACGTCGTTCACGCGCCGGCCGTCGAAGAGGATGTCGCCCTCGTCGGGCCGCTCGAAGCCGGCGATCATCCGGAGGGTGGTCGTCTTGCCGCAGCCCGACCCGCCCACGAGCGAGACCAGCTCGCCCGGGGCGAGATCGAGCGACAGCCGGTCGACGGCGACGGTCGCGCCGAAGCGCCGGGTCAGGCCGCGCAGCTCGATGCGCACCGCGCCTCCGTCACCGCGCGAACTTCTCCAGCCACTTCTTCACCAGCCGGTCCTTCTGCTCGGCCGCCCACACGAAGTCCAGGTCGATCAGGTTCAGCTCCGAGAGCTGGGGCCCGGTGACGCCGACGTCGGAGCGCGTGATCGCCGTGCCCCGCCACTGGGCGTACGACGCCATCGCCGACCTCGACACCGCCCAGTCGAGGAAGCGCCGGGCGTTCTGGGGGTTCTTCGCGCCCTTCACGAGCGCGTTGCCCTCGAAGGTCCACGCCACGCCGTCGGACGGGTGGATCACGTCGATGGGCGCGCCCTGCTTGCGCGCCACCTCCACCTCGTAGGCGAGGGCGATGCCGATGGGCGTCTCGCCGGAGGCCGCCATGCGGCCGGGGGCGCCGCCGGACTTGGTCACCTGGGAGAGGTTGCGGTCGAGCGCGGCGTAGTACTCGAACGCCCGGTCCTCGCCGAGGCGCTTGACGTGGCTGGCGAGCAGCAGGTACGCGGTGCCCGACGTGGACGGGTTCGACATGACGATGTGGCCGCGGTACCTCGGGTCGAGCAGGTCGTTCCACGTCCGCGGCGGGGGGAGCTTCAGCTCCGCCAGCTTCTTCTGGTTGACGGCGAAGGCCACGGTGAGGAGCGTCACGCCCTGCCACATGTTCTCCGGGTGCTTGAAGCGCCGCGCGATGCGGTCGGACTCCTTCGCCACGTACGGCTCGAGCAGCCCCTTCCTCGCCGCCCCGGTCAGGTAGTCGTTGAACACGCCCCAGACGACGTCGGCCTGGGGGTTGGCGCGCTCGGCCTCGAGCCGCGCCATGGTCGGCCCCGTGGAGCCCCGGATGTACGAGGCCCTGGCGGCGAGGTCGGGCAGGTCCTTCCTGAACTGCTCCCAGAACGTCTTCAGCTCGTTCTCCTCGAACGCCGTGTAGATGACGAGCCGCTCCTCCGCCGCCCCGGCGACTCCCTGCCATCCCAGCGCGAGCGCGACGAGCGCGACTGCGAGCCTGCGTGCCATGCGAGTCTCCTTTCGGCCGACCTACGACTTGAGGATCGCCACCCGGTCGCCGGCGACCGCGCGGAGCGCCAGCAGGGTGCCGACGACGATGCCGAGGATGATCGTGCCGAGCGCGCACGCCACCCCGGGGTAGCCGTTCTCGACCTGGGCGAGGATCGCCACCGAGCCGAGGTTGAAGCCGGGATAGATCAGGAAGATCACCGCGCTGACGGTCACCATCCCGTTGATGAAGAAGTAGACGAAGATCGAGAAGGCCGTCGAGGACAGCAGCGGCAGCACGACGCGGACGAAGGTGCGGACGCTGCCGGCGCCGAGGCTCACCGCCGCCTCCTCGATGGCGGGATCGATCTGCTTCAGCGTGGACACGCCGGCCAGCACGGCGACCGGCAGCTTCCAGAAGACGACGCTCGCCACGAGGATCCAGATCGTCCCGGTCAGGTACACGGGCGGCACGTTGAAGGCGAGGATGTAGCCGACGCCGATCACCGTGCCGGGCAGCGCCGCCGGCAGCAGGCCGAGGGCCTCGATCCCGCGCGCGAGCGGGGCGCCGATGCTCGCGCGCTTGCGCTCGACCAGGTAGGCGGCGGCGAGCGCGAAGACGGTGCCCAGCACGCCGGAGAGGAGCGCGAGCTTCACGCTGTTCGCGATCGGCCAGGCGCCCTCCGCCGTGGAGCGGAACGCGTAGTGCTCGAGCGACAGCGACCAGTCGCTGCCCCACAGGCGCACCAGCGAGCCCAGCGGGATCAGGCCGTAGATCACGGCGATCGCCAGCGCCACGCCCGCCGACACCGCGAACAGCGGCCAGCGCACGAGCGCCGGCGTCGGCCGGACGACGCTCCGGGCGGCCCCGGTGAGCGTGACGTAGGAGCGGCGCCCGACCCAGAGGGTGTTGAGCGCGTAGGCGACCAGGCACGGCGCGACGAGGACGACGCTCATCGTCGTCGCCGACGCGAAGTCGTTCATCCCGATCACCTGGGCGTAGATCTCCGTCGCCAGCACGTTGTAGCGGCCGCCGACCAGGATCGGGTTGCCGAAGTCGGTCATGCACAGGATGAAGACGACCAGCGCGGCCGACGCGAGCCCCGGCCGCGCCAGCGAGAGCGTCACCCGCCGCAGCGTCGTGAGGGGGCCGGCGCCGAGGTTCTCGGCCGCCTCCTCCAGCGCGGTGTCGACGTTGGCGAGGACGTTGGCGAGCAGGATGTAGGCCTGGGGCAGGAACGTGAACACCTGGGCGAGGACGATCCCGTGGAACCCGTAGATCGCCCAGTCGAGGCCCAGCGTGCGCGTCACCACGCCGTTGCGGCCGAGCAGCAGGATGAACGCGAGCGAGACGAGGAACGGCGGCGAGATCAGCGGCAGCAGGCTCATCAGCGACAGGAACCGCTTGCCGGGGACGGTCGTCCGCGTGACGGCGTAGGCCAGGACCAGCGCGAGCGCCACGGTGACGAGCGTCGAGACGGCGGCCACGGCGAGGCTGTTCACGAGGATCCGGAGCAGGCGCCACGTGCTGAAGAACTCGCGGTAGTGCGCGAGCGTGAGGCCGTCCGGGCCGCTCACGCTGAGCCACGCGACGCGGAGGACCGGCCACAGCACGAACGTCAGCAGCAGCGCGAGGACGGCGACGGCGACGGCGGCGACGACCCGCTCGCCCCGGGCGGCGGCGAGCGGCAGCGCGACCGCGCGTGACGGGACGCCGCTCACGGCGCCGGGACGCCCGGCGCTCACGGCGCGGCTCCCCTCCCCGGCACGGCGGTCACCCGGCCGTGAAGCCGCCGTCCACGACCAGCTCGGCGCCGGTCATGTACGAGGACTCGTCGCTCGCGAGGAACAGCGCCACGGCGGCGATCTCCCGGGGCTGCGCGATGCGCCCGAGCGGGATGCCCGTCTCGAACTCCCGGCGGAGCGCCTCGTTCAGGTACGGCGCCTGCAGCGGCGTGTCGACGATCCCCGGGTGGATGATGTTGCAGCGGATGCGGTCGCGGGCGAACTGGATGGCGAGCGACTTCGTGAGCGAGATCAGCGCGCCCTTGGCCGCCGTGTAGGCGTCCTGGGCCCGCGTGAAGCCGACCAGCGCCGAGACGGACCCCATCACGATGACCGAGCCGCCGCCGGCCGCGCGCAGCCGGGGGATGCCGTGCTTGGTCACCCAGAAGACCGACTTGAGGTTGATCGCGACGACCCGGTCCCACCACCGCTCGTCGGTCTCGAGCACCGAGCGGTCGCGGTCCTTCCACAGCACGCCGGCGTTGTTGTAGAGGACGTGGAGCGCGCCGAAGGCGCGCACGCCCTCGCCGACCATGCGCCGGACGTCGTCCTCGACGGCGACGTCGCCGGCCACCGCGACGGCCCGGCCGCCGGCGGCCTCCACCCGGCGCGCGGTGTCCTTGGCCGCCGCCTCGTCGATGTCGCAGGCGACGATCCGCGCGCCCTCGGCGGCGAACAGGCGCGCCGCCTCGCGCCCGATGCCGGCGCCGGCGCCCGTGATGAGCGCCACCTTCCCGTCGAGCCGTCCCGCCACGTCAGCGTCTCCCCGTCGCCCGCCCTAGATCCGCTCGAAGTTCCTCATCAGCTCCCAGTCCGTGACGGCCTGGTCGAACGCCTGCTGCTCGAGCCGCGCCGCGTGCAGGTAGTGGTCGACCACGCGGTCGCCGAACGCCGCGCGCGCCGCCCTGGACCGCTCCAGCTCGGCGACCGCCTCGCGCAGCGTCTTCGGCACCTGGGGGAGCGTCTCGTCCTGGTAGGCGTTGCCCTCGTAGAGCGTCGGGGCCTTGAGCCGGCTCTGGATCCCGTGCAGGCCCGCGGCGATGGTCGCCGCGAAGGCGAGGTACGGGTTGGCGTCGGCGCCCGGGATCCGGTTCTCCACGCGGAACGACCGTCCCTCGCCGCAGAGCCGGAAGCCGCACGTCCGGTTGTCCCGGCCCGCCGCGATCCGGGTCGGCGCGAACGAGCCGGCCTGGTAGCGCTTGTACGAGTTCACCGTCGGCGCGTAGAAGTACGCCAGCTCGCGCGCCATCGCCATCTGGCCGGCGAGCCACTGGCCGAAGAGCGGCGTCATGGCCCGCGCGCGGGCGCGGGCCGGCGGCGCGAACAGCGCCTTGCGGCCGGCGCGGTCCCACAGCGAGGAGTGCAGGTGGAACGACGAGCCGGCGGCGCCCATGTCGTACTTCGCCATGAACGTCACCGAGCAGCCCTGGAGGTGCGCGATCTCCTTCGCCCCGTGCTTGTAGAGGGCCGTGCGGTCGGCCATCTCGAGGGCGTCGGCATAGGCGAGGTTGATCTCCTCCTGGCCGCGGCCCCACTCGCCCTTCGACGTCTCGACGGGCACGCCCGCCGCCTCCATGGCGTTCCGGATGGCGCGGACGAGCGGCTCCTCCTTCGTGGTCTGGAGGATGTGGTAGTCCTCGAGATACGCGGCGACCGGCGTGAGGTCGTGGTAGCGCCTGGCGCGCGCCTGCTCGAACGACTCCCTGAAGCAGTAGAGCTCCAGCTCCGCCGCCGTCTTCACCGTGTAGCCGAGCGCCGCCGCGCGCGCGACCTGGCGCTTCAGCACCCAGCGCGGCGCTTCCTCGATCGGCTCGCCCTCCTCCGTGTAGACGTCGCAGAAGACCAGGGCGGTGCCGGGCAGCCACGGCACCAGTCGCAGCGTGCCGAGGTCGGGCACCATCCGCATGTCGCCGTAGCCCCGCTCCCACGAGGTGAGCGTGAAGCCCGGCAGCGGCTCCATCTCCATGTCGACGGTGAAGAGGTAGATGCAGGCGTGGACGCCCTCCTCGAGGACCTGCTCCAGGAAATGGCGGGCGACGGTGCGCTTGCCCATCAGGCGGCCGTAGCCGTCGGGGAAGACCGTGAGCACCGTGTCGACCGCGCCCCGGCGCACGAGCGCCTCCAGGGTCCTGCGATCGAGCCGGCCCGGCATGCGCGGATACTAGCCCATGGCCGCCGCCGTGTCACCCGCGACCCTCCCGCGCGACGACCGGACGGTCAGCCGATGTCGATCGGGACGGGCGGGATCAGCAGCACGAAGAGCACGAGACAGAGGATCCCGACGAGGCGGCGCCCCGGCGTCAGCGGGGTCACGTCGTCGAGCGGGGGGCTGTGCTGGAAGCCGATCAGGAACACGACGAGCGCCGCCCACACGAACCAGTTGGGCGACATCGTGACGACGCCCAGGAGCAGCGTGGCGGCGACGGTCATCATGCCGACGAGCCGGTGGCGCCCGCCGAAGAGCGCGTACGCGATCCGGCCGCCGTCGAGCTGGCCCACCGGGAAGAGGTTCAGCGCGGTCACGAAGAACCCCGCCCACGCCGCGTCGGCCATCGGGTGCGTGAACAGCATCATGCCCTCGGGCACCGGCCCCACGAGGAGGTAGACGAGCCCCTGCATCAGCAGGGACTGCCCGAAGATCACCTGCTCGACGTCGGGCTGGCGCACCACCGTCGACCAGGAGAGGCCGAGGAGCAGCGCGGGGATCGCCACGGCGAGCCCGGCCAGGGGACCGGCCGCCGCGATGTCGAAGAGGCTGTTGCGGTCGCGCGCCGGCGAGCGCATGCGGATGATGGCCCCCAGCGTGCCGAACAGGAACACCGGCGGCGGCGCCGGGATGAAGTAGGGCAGGCTCACGGACGCCCGGTAGCGCCGGGCCGTGAAGTAGTGGCCGAACTCGTGGACGCCGAGGATCGCCATCAGCGTGGCGGCGAACGGCACGCCGCTGACGAAGAGCGCCCCGAGACGCGACGACCGGAAGGCGTCGAACGTCGGCGAGCCGTAGAAGAAGGCGCCGGCGAACAGCGTGCTGAGGCAGGTCAGCACGAACAGCACGAGGTTGAGCGCGCGCCGCGGGCGCCCGCCGGGCTCGCCCAGCGCCACCGCCCGCAGCAGGACCTCGCCCCCGTCGGGGTGGATGAACGGCGTGAAGCCGAGCGGGCGCAGCCGCGCCTGCATCACGTCGATGGCGCGGCCGGGCTCGGTCAGCAGCGAGCCGCGGTAGACGAAGCCCCCGTCGTGGACGGCGCGCTCCCTGACCGCGAAGACCTCCTCCACGCTGCGGCGCACGAGGTCCTCGGCGAGGACGAGGTCGTGCCGGTCGATCCGGGGGATGCTGGCGCGGCGGCGCCAGGGCCAGAAGCGCATGGCTCAGGCTACCATCTCCGGGGGGCAGCGCCGGCCTTACCAGCCGGCCTGCCGCGCGACCACCGCCCGGACGGCGGCGAGACCCCCTTCCATATAGATGGCCCCCAGGACGGCCTCGAGGGTCGTGGCGAGGATCGACTCCCTGGACCGCCCGCCCGTCTGCTCTTCGCCGCGCCCCAGCCGGAGCAGCGTGCCCAGGTCCAGGGTCGCGGCCCAGCGGGCCAGGTTCGCGCCCGAGACGATCTCCGCCCGCCGCGGCGTCAGCACGCCGACGGGGGCGTCGGGGTCGAGGGCGAAGAGGTGCTCGGCGACCACCAGCCCGAGCGCGGCATCGCCGACCAGCGCGAGGGCCTCGTTGTGCGGCGCCGGCGGGTGCTCGTTCGCGTACGAGGCGTGGGTCAGGGCCCGCTCGAGGAGGGCCCGGTCGCCGAACCGGTACCCCAGGCGTCGCTCGAGCTCCGCCGCGGCCCCGGACTCCACCCCGGCCCCGCCGCCAGGGCTAGCGATTGTCGCGGAATCGATTCACGCCCGCGCCCGGCGGCGGGAGCCCCGGTCGCGCCGAAGATGGCTCGCCTGTACGCCGGCGCTCGCTCGGGTGGGACTCGCGCGACCCCCCATCCCCCAAAGGGGGCTCGCCCGAGGGCGGTCGGTGCTCGGCGGCGCGCTCGTCCCATCCTGCGCTTCGCACGGCGACACGGCTCACCATACGGCGCTCCCGGGGCTCCCGTCCGCCGGGCGCCCGCGTCGCGTCGTCACCGCGTTCCGCGCGAATCATCAGCCGAGGAACTTCCTGAAGGCGAGCGTCGCGTTGGTGCCGCCGAACCCGAACGCGTTGCTGAGCGCGACCTCCACGTCCTGCTTGCGCGCCTGGTTCGGCACGTAGTCCAGGTCGCACTCGGGGTCCGGCGTCTCGTAGTTGATGGTCGGCGGCAGCACGCCGTGGTGGAGGGCCAGCACGGTCGCGATGGCCTCCACGCCGCCGGCGGCGCCCAGCAGGTGCCCGGTCATGGACTTCGTCGAGGAGACGGCGAGCCGCCGCGCGTGGTCGCCGAACGCGCGCTTGATCGCCAGCGTCTCGAACCTGTCGTTGTACGGCGTCGACGTGCCGTGGGCGTTCACGTAGCCGACCTCGGCGGGGTCCAGCCCGCCGTCGCGGAGCGCCAGCGCCATCGCCCGGTACGCGCCGTCGCCCTCGGGGTCGGGCGCCGTCATGTGATGGGCGTCGCCCGTCATCCCGTAGCCGACGACCTCGGCGTAGATGCGGGCGTCGCGCCGCCGCGCGTGCTCGAGCGACTCGAGCACGAGGACGCCGGCGCCCTCGCTCGGCACGAACCCGTCGCGCGCGGCGTCGAAGGGACGCGACGCCTTCTCCGGCGCGTCGTTCTGCGTGGTCATGGCCTTCATCGCGCAGAAGCCGGCGATGGTGAGCGGCACGATGATGGCCTCGGCGCCGCCGGCGATCATGACGTCGGCGTCGCCGCGCTGGATGATCTTGAAGGCGTCGCCGATCGCGTGGTTGCCGGTCGCGCACGCCGTGACCACGGAGGAGTTCGGGCCGCGCGCGCCGAAGCGCATCGACACCAGCCCCGACGCCATGTTGATGATCAGCATGGGGATGATGAAGGGCGACACGCGCTCGGGCCCCTTGTCGCGGATGACGTCCTGGCCGTCGAGCAGGGTCTTGATGCCGCCGATGCCGGAGCCGATGATGACGCCGGCGCGGTCCCGGTCCGTCTTCTCGAAGTCGAGGCCGGAGTCCTCGACGGCCATCACCGCGGCGGCGATGGCGTACTTGAGGTAGTCGTCCAGCCGGCGGGCCTCCTTCTTGTCGACGTACCGGAGCTCGTCGAAGTTCCGCACCTCGCCGGCGATGCGGGTGGGAAACCGGAAGGCGCCGCTGGCGTCGCGCTGGTGCGCGTCGAACTTGGTGATCGGCCCGATGCCGGAGCGGCCGTGGGTGAGCGAGGACCACAGCTCCTCGGCGGTGTTGCCCACCGGCGTGAGGGCCCCGAGCCCGGTGACGACGACGCGCCGGCGCTCCACCGTCAGGAGTTGTCCTTGATGTACTGGATGGCGTCGCCGACGGTGACGATCTTCTCGGCATCCTCGTCGGGGATCTGGATGTCGAAGTGCTCCTCGAGCGCCATCACGAGCTCCACCGTGTCGAGCGAATCAGCGCCGAGATCCTCGATGAACTTCGCGTTCGGGGTCACGTCGTCCTCGTCGACCCCGAGCTGTTCGACGATGATCTCCTTGACCTTCTCCTCGACTGACTTCGCCATCGAGCGTCACCTCCCCGAAAAAATGCCCTGCCCGTCCCTCAGATGTAGAGTCCGCCGTTCACGTGGAACACCTGCCCCGTGATGTAGGTGGCCCCGTCACCGGCCAGGAATCGTACCACCTCCCCCACCTCGCGCGCGGTGCCGATGCGGCCGAGCGGCACCTGCGCCAGCAGCGCCTGGCGCGCGGCCTCCGGCACGGCCGCCGTCATGTCGGTCTCGATGAGCCCCGGGGCGACCGCGTTCACGAGGATGGACCAGTGGGCGAGCTCGCGGGCCGCAGCCTTGGTGAACCCGATGAGGCCAGCCTTGGCCGCCGAGTAGTTCGTCTGCCCGGCGTTGCCCATGGCGCCGGCCGTGGAGGCGATGTTGATGATGCGCCCGCTCTTCTGCCGCATCATGACCTTCGACGCCGCCCGCGTCATCAGGAACGCGCCGCGGAGGTTCACCTCCATGACCCGGTCCCAGTCCTCGTCCTTCATCCGCACGAGCAGGCCGTCGCGCGTGATGCCGGCGTTGTTGACGAGCACGTCGATCCGTCCGAAGCGTTGCCGGGCAGTGTCGACCAGGCGGTCGGCGTCCTCGCGGCTCGCGACGTCGGCCACGACGGCGACCGCGGTGGCGCCCGTCGCCTGCAGCTCCTTGGCCGCGCGCTCCAGGCGGGCCGCGTCGCGCCCCGAGACTACCACGGCGGCTCCGTCCTCCGCCAGCAACGCGGCGATCGCAGCGCCGATCCCGCGGCTGCCGCCGGTGACGAGGGCGACCCGGCCCGCGAGCGGGCGGTCCGTCATGCGCCGCCCGCCTCCGCGATGGCCTTCTCCAGATCCGCCGGCGTCTCCACGGACGCGCCGCGGGCTCCCTCGAGGATGCGGCGGAGCAGCGTCGTGAGGACGCGGCCGGGACCGACCTCCACGAACCGCGTCGCGCCCTCGTCGGCGAGGCGCCGCACGCAGTCGGTCCACCGCACGGGGCTCGCGACCTGCGCGAGGAGCGCGGGCTTCACCGCCGCGGCCGTGCGGGTCACGCCGGCGTCCACGTTGCGGACGACGGGGATGGTCGGGTCGGCCACCGCCACCGCGGCCAGCTCGGCCGCGAGCCGCTCGGCGGCCGGGGCCATCAGCGCGCAGTGGAAGGGCGCGCTCACCGGCAGCACGACGCTCTTCCGGCCGCCGCGCGAGGCGGCGAGCGCGACGGCGCGCTCCACCGCGGGCCGGTGGCCGGCGACCACGATCTGCTGGGGCGAGTTCACGTTCGCGACCTCCACGATCGCGTCCGGTCCGCCGGCCGCCTCCGCGCACACCGCCTCGACCGCCGCCAGGTCGAGCCCCATGATCGCCGCCATGGCGCCCGTGCCCACCGGCACCGCCTCCTGCATGAACTCGCCGCGGCGCCGCACGACGCGGACGGCGTCGCGGAACCGCAGCGCGCCGGCGACCACGAGCGCCGAGTACTCGCCGAGGCTGTGGCCGGCGGCGATGGCCGGGCGGAACCCGCGCTCGGCGGCGGCGGCCGCGGCCGCGACGCTGACCGTGAGCACGGCGGGCTGGGTGTTGGCGGTCAGGGCCAGCTCGGACTCGGGGCCCTCGAAGGCCAGCCGCGCCAGGTCGAAGCCGAGGGCGTCGCCGGCCTCCTCGAAGACGGCCTTCGCCGCCGCCGAGGACTCGTAGAACGCCCGCCCCATGCCGACCGCCTGCGAGCCCTGCCCGGGGAACAGGAACGCGATCACGCGCGGCGCTACCAGCGCAGGAGGGCGGCGCCCCAGGCGAAGCCGCCGCCGAACGCGGCCACGAGCACGAGGTCGCCGCGCCGGACGCGCCCGGCGAGCACGGCCTCGTCGAGCGCGACGTAGACGGAGGCGGCGCCGGTGTTGCCGTAGCGGTCCACGTTCGTGAACACGCGCTCCATCGGCAGCCCCACGCGCTTGGCGGCGGCCTCGATGATGCGGAGGTTGGCCTGGTGCGGGATGAAGAGCGTGACGTCGTCCGCGGTGAGCCCGTGGCGCTCGAGCAGCGCCATCGTGGACTCGACGAACATCCGCACGGCGACCTTGAAGACCTCGCTGCCCTTCATCTTCGCGTAGTGCATGCGGGCGTCGATCGACTCGTGCGTCGCCGGCTGCCGCGACCCGCCTCCCGGCATGTAGAGCAGATCGCCGTACTGCCCGTCCGAGTAGAGGTCGCTGTCGATGAGGCCGCTGCCGTCCTCGGAGGCCTCGAGCACGACGGCGCCGGCCGCGTCGGCGAGGAGCACGCACGTGCCGCGGTCGGTGAAGTCGGTGATCTTCGACAGCGTCTCGGCCCCGACGCACAGCACGCGGCGGTACTTGCCGGTCTCGATGAAGCGGGCGCCCACGGTGAGGCTGTAGATCGACCCGGCGCACGCGGCCAGCAGGTCGACGGAGCCGACGCGGCGGCAGCCCAGGCGGTGCTGGAGGAGGTTGGCCGTGCACGGGAAGAACATGTCGGGCGTCGTCGTGCCGACCACGATGAAGTCGATGTCCTCGGGCCCCAGGTTGGCGCGCTCGAGCGCCTGCTGGGCGGCCCGCAGCGCCAGGTCGCTCGTGGCCTCGCCCTCGTCGGCCACGTGGCGCTCGCGGATGCCGCTGCGCTGCTGGATCCACTCGTCGTTCGTCTCGACCATCCGCTCGAGGTCGGCGTTGGTCAGGATGCGCTTGGGCGCGTACGAGCCCACGCCGATGATCTTCGCCCGCGTCATTCCCGGCCTCCCTCCCGGCCTCCCCGCGCGACCTCCGCCTCCAGCGCGGCCCTGATGTGCTCGTTCACGCCCGCCGCCGCCCACTCGCCCGCGACCCGCACGGCGTTCTTGATCGCCTTCACGGGGGAGGCGCCGTGACAGATGATGGCGGCGCCGTCGATGCCGAGGAGCGGGGCGCCGCCCATCTCGGTGTAGTCGACGCGCCGCTTGAAGCGCCGGAACGCCGGCATCGCGAGCGCCGCGCCCACCCTGGACCTGACGTCCCGGGTCAGCTCCTCGCGGATCATCTCGGCGAGCGTCTCCGCGAGGCTCTCGGAGATCTTCAGCGCCACGTTGCCGGTGAACCCGTCCGTCACGACGACGTCGCAGCGGCCGTTGTAGATGTCGCGCCCCTCGACGTTGCCGACGAAGTTCAGCGAGGAGTCCTTGAGCTGCTCGTAGGCCTCCTTGGTCAGCTCGTTGCCCTTGCCCTCCTCCTCGCCCACCGACAGCAGCCCCACCCGGGGGTTGTCGAGGCCGAGGATGTCGCGGGCGTACACGTGGCCCATCACCGCGAACTGCAGCAGGTGCCACGGCTTGGGATCCACGTTGGCGCCCACGTCCAGGAGGACGGTGAAGCGGCGGCGGTTGGGGAGGACGGCGGCGATGGCGGGGCGGTCGATGCCGGGCAGCACGCCGAGGACGAACATCGCGATCGCCATGGCCGCCCCCGTGTTGCCGGCGGACACGAAGGCGGCCGCCTCGCCGTCCTTCACCAGCTGGGCGGCGACGCGGAGCGAGGAGTCGCGCTTGCGGCGGAGCGCCTGCGAGGGGCTCTCCGCCATGCCGACGACCTGCGAGGCGTGGCGGATCTCGACGCCGAGGCTCTCCGCGCGGAGGCGCACGACCTCGCGCTCGATCGCCGCCTTGTCGCCGACGAGGATGACGGAGGCGCGCCGCTCGCGGACCGCCGCGACCGCGCCCTCGACGACGACGGCCGGGCCGTAGTCGCCGCCCATCGCATCGACCGCGACCTTCATGCGACCCTCGCGGCGCGACCGAGCATCGGCGACGACCGAGAACGAAGGATGGCGACGCTCCCCGGCGCGGCGCTCAGGCGCGGGCCGCCGGCGTCACGCGCCGCGGCGGGGAGCGAGCCAGACGAGGCCCGAGGGAGGAGCCGAGCGGAGCGTACGCCCTGGTACGCGAGCATCGGCGACGACCGAGAACGAAGGATGGCGACGCTCCCCGGCGCGGCGCTCAGGCGCCTTCGACGGCGACGATCTCCCGCCCCCTGTAGTACCCGCAGTTCGGGCACACGCGGTGCGGCATCTTGGGCTCGCGGCACTGCGGACACACCGCGAGCGTGGGGGCGGCCAGCACGTAATGGGTGCGGCGCTTGCGGCCGCGCGCCCTGGAGTGTCGTCGCTTCGGAAGCGGCATCGGATTGACTCCCTCTCAGTGGTTGAATCGCGCCGACAGGTCGCGCAGCGCCGCGAGGCGCGGATCGGTGGGGCGCGCCTGGCACGTGCACGAGGTGGCGTTGCGGTTGGCGCCGCAGACGGGACACAGCCCGCGGCACTCGGCGCGGCACAGCGGCTTCATCGGCAGCGCCAGCGTGGTCTCCGTCTCCACCAGCAGCGACAGGTCCAGCTCGTCGTTCTCGTAGAAGTCCAGGTCCAGGTCGTCGGCCGCCAGCTCGCGGTCGTGGCCGCCGGCTGGGCGCGGGGCGAAGCGGGCGTCGACGGCCGCACGCACGTCGGCGCGGAACTCCTCGAGGCACCGGGAGCAGGTCAGCGGCACCGCCGCCCCGATCTCCCCGGTCACCAGGACGTCGTCGCCGTCGCGCGCGACGTGGAGCCGGAGCCGGTCCAGGCGCCACGAGCGGTCGGCGAAGGGGGCGAGGAGCTCCGCCGGGTCGCCGACGACGAGACCGTCGTCCTCGATCTCGGACACCCGAATGATCATGACTCGTGATCCAGCGGGGCGAACCCCGTGTAAGTCGTTGTGTTTAGGAACTTTTTACCAAACCGGCTCAGTGTATCGGCGGGGTCATGGCAAGTCAAGGTATTTGACCCGCCGATTTGACCGTCGCGGTCGCCTTTGCTACGCTTCCGAGCGAGTTTAGCGAACGGTCCCTCTCACGAGGAGGCGATTGCCGTGTCCAACGTGTTCAAGACCGCGTTCCTGCTCGCCGTCCTGACGGCGATGCTCGTCCTGATCGGCGGCGCCATCGGTGGTCAGCAGGGCATGGTCGTGGCCTTCGTCCTCGCGCTCGCGATGAACCTCTTCTCCTACTGGTTCTCCGACCGCATCGTGCTCGCGATGTACGGGGCGCAGCCCGTGGACGAGGCGCGGGCCCCCGCGCTCCACGCGATGGTGCGGCGGCTCGCCACGCGGGCGGGCATCCCGATGCCGCGGGTCTACCTGATCCCGACGGACACGCCGAACGCGTTCGCCACGGGGCGCAATCCCCAGCACGCGGCCATCGCCGTCACCGAGGGCATCATGCGGCTCCTCGACGAGGAGGAGCTGGAGGGCGTCCTCGCCCACGAGCTGTCCCACGTGAAGAACCGCGACGTGCTCATCGCGACCGTCGCCGCCACGCTGGCGGGCGCGATCACCTATCTGGCCCACATGGCGCAGTGGGCCGCGATCTTCGGCGGGCGCTCCAGCGACGACGAGGAGGGCGGCGGCAACCCGATCGCCATGGTCGTCATGGCGGTGCTGGCGCCGATCGCCGCGATGCTGGTCCAGCTCGCGGTCTCGCGCTCGCGCGAGTACCACGCGGACGCGACGGGCGCGCGGATCGCCGGCAAGCCGTGGGGCCTCGCCAAGGCGCTCGAGAAGCTGCAGATGGCGCAGCAGATGGTGCCGATGGCGGCCAACCCGGCCACGGCGCACCTGTTCATCGTCAACCCGCTCAGCGGGCGCGCGCTGATGAACCTCTTCTCGACGCATCCGCCGATGGAGGAGCGCATCGCGCGACTCCGCGCGATGCGGTTCTGAAGGGCGTGGAGGGGCCTCCCGCCCCTCCGGCCGCCGGATGACCGCCGAGCCCCTCGTCCACGTGGCCGGGCTCCGCAAGGCGTTCGGCGGCCATCTCGTCCTCGACGACGTCTCCCTCGACGTCCAGGCCGGCGAGGCCGTCGCGCTCCTGGGGCCGAACGGCGCCGGCAAGACGACCCTCCTCCGCGTCCTCGCCACGCTCACGCGTCCCTCCCGGGGCGTGGCCCGCGTCGCGGGCCACGACTGCGCCCGGGAGGCGGACGCCGTGCGGCGCCGGGTCGGGCTCGTGGCCCACGGCTCGTGGCTCTACGAGGAGCTGACCGCGCTGGAGAACCTCGCGTTCTGGGCCGGGCTGGCCGGCGCGCGGCCCGGCCGCGACGAGGTCCTCGCCGCGCTGGCCGCCGTGGAGCTCGAGCGCGTGGCCGGCGAGCGCGTGCGCACCTTCTCGCTCGGCATGCGACGGCGCCTGTCGCTGGCGCGCCTGGTGCTCGCGCGGCCGCAGGTGCTGCTCCTCGACGAGCCCTTCGCCGGGCTGGACCAGCGCGGCGGCAAGTGGCTCGACGCCCACCTGGCGGCGTTCAAGGGGGCGGGCGGCGCCATCGTGCTGACGACCCACAGCTTCGGGCGCGGGCTGGCGGTGGCCGACCGCATCGCGATCCTGTCGGGCGGGCGCGTCGCGCTCGACACCGCGGTCGGCGCCATGGACGCCGACGACGTCCGCCGGCTCTACGCCCTCCACGCGGAGGAAGCGTGACGGCGTTCGCGCGGCGGGCGTGGCTCGTGCTCCGGAAAGACGTCGTGTCCGAGCGGCGCTCGAAGGAGACGCTGAACGCCCTGGTGTTCTTCGCGCTGCTCCTGCTGTTCGTCTTCCAGTTCTCCCTGGGCGACGACCGGGACCGGCTGGCCGCGGCGCTCCCCGGCCTCCTCTGGCTCGGCTTCGTCCTCAGCGGCATCCTCGGCGTGAGCCGCGCCTTCCTCGTGGAGCGCGAGAACGACTGCTGGGAAGGGCTCGTGCTGGCGCCCGGCGACAAGTCGTCGATCTACCTCGGCAAGGTCGCCGGCGCGCTGGTGCTGATGCTCCTGGTGGAAGGGCTCCTGCTGCTGCTCTTCGCGGTGTTCTTCAACGTGGACCTCGGCGCGCGGCTTCCGGGCCTGGCGGCCGTGCTCGCGCTCGGCACCGTCGGCTTCGCGGCGGTCGGCGCCCTCTTCTCGGCGATGACGGCGCACGTCCGGGCGCGCGAGCTCCTCTTCCCCGTGCTGCTGCTGCCGGTCCTCGTCCCGGTCCTGCTCGGCGGCGTGAAGGCCACGGAGGCCGTGCTGGCCGGCGAGCCGCTGGGCGCCGTCGCCCACTGGCTCAAGCTGCTCGCGGCCGCCGACGTGATCTACCTGACCGTCGGGGTGCTGACCTTCGACGCGGTGCTGGAGTCGTGAGCGCGACGCGCGTGCTGGGCTGGCTGGCCGTCGCCGGCCTCGGCGCCGGCCTGGTGATGGCGTTCGGCGTCGCGCCGCGCGAAATCACGCAGGGCAACGTGCAGCGGATCATGTACGTCCACGTGCCGGCCGTCTGGGTGGCGTACCTCGCCTTCCTCGTCGTCTGCGGCGCCTCGGTCGTCTACCTCGTGAGGCGCTCGGCGACGGCCGACACGCTGGCCGCCGCGTGCACGGAGGTCGGCGTCCTCTTCCTCGGGATCAACATCGTGACGGGGGCGATCTGGGGCAAGCCCACGTGGGGCGCGTGGTGGACGTGGGATGCCCGCCTCACCAGCGTGTCGGTCGTGTTCCTGATGTACGTGGGCTACCTGTTGCTGCGCCGCATGACGGACGACCCCGAGCGGGGCGCCCGCCTCTCGGCGGTCCTCGGCGTCCTCGCGGCGCCAAGCATCTACCTCGTCCATACCTCGGTCTACTGGTGGCGGACGCTGCACCAGCCGCCGTCGCTCCTCAAGGCGGGCAGCGCGACGATGCCGGCGGTGTTCTGGCTGGCGATCCTCGTGAACTTCGTCGCCTTCGCCCTGCTGGCGGCCCACTTCGTCGGCCGCCGCGTCCGGCTGCTCGCCCGGGAGCGGGAGGCTCACGCGTGATGCCCGACAACTGGTCCTACGTCGTGGCGGCCTGGGCGATCGCCGCCGCGGCCCTCGCGGGGTACTGGCGGTACCTCGCCCGTCGCGAGCGGGCGCTCGAGGGCGCCGGGCGCCCCGCGCCGCGGCGCGCCGGCGAGGCGCCGTCCCGGCCTCCCGCCGCCGGCGCCGCGCCCGGCGGGCCGGCCGCCCGCCCATGACGCGCAAGTTCGTCGCGGGCGGCGTCGTGATCGCGGCGGCGATCGCCTACATGATCTACGCCGGCGTGACGCAGTCGGCCGTCTACTTCGTCACGCCGAGCGAGCTGACCGCGGCGCCCGTCGCCGGCAAGGCCTACCGCCTCGGCGGTCTCGTCGCGCCCGGCTCCCTGCGCTGGGAGCCGCAGACGCTCGACCTGAGCTTCACGCTCACCGACGGCAAGGCGAGCGTCCCCGTCCGGCACAGGGGCACGGCCCCGGACCTCTTCGCCGAGGGCCGCGGCGCCGTCGTCGAGGGCCGGTGGACGCCCGACGGCCACTTCGCGGCGACGCTGATCCTCGCCAAGCACTCCGAGGACTACCAGGCGCCGCACGACCAGGCCGAGGCCGGCTACCGCGAGCTGATCAGGTCGCTCCGCGGGACGAGGGAATGACCCCGGAGCTGGGACAGGGCGTCCTGCTGGTCGCCCTGGGGCTCGCGCTGTACGGCGGCGCCGCCGCCGCGGCCGGCGGCCGGCTCGGGCGCCCCGCCCTCCTGGAGTCCGCGCAGCACGCCGCGCTCGGCGTGTTCGGACTGCTCACGCTGGCGTTCGCGCTCCTCGTCTACGCGTTCCTGACGTTCGACTTCTCGATCCGGTACGTCGCCGGCAACACGAACCTGGGCACGCCGTTCTACTACCGGATCACCGGCGTCTGGGGGGCGCTCGAGGGCTCGATCGTCCTGTGGGGATGGATGCTGGCCCTCTACACGCTGATCCTGGTCCTGCGCCAGCGCGAGCGCGCGCGCGAGCTGTACCCGTGGGCCCTCGCCGTCATGCTCGGCGTGCTGGCCTTCTTCCTCTTCATCATGACGCTCGCCGCCCCGCCCTTCGCGCGCCTGACGCCCGTCCCCGCCGACGGCCGCGGGCTGAACCCGCTGCTCGAGGACACGGGGATGATCACCCACCCCGTGGCGCTCTACCTGGGCTTCACGGGCTTCACCGTGCCCTTCGCGTTCGCGGTGGCCGCGCTCGTCACCGGGCGCCTGGGCGACGCCTGGATCGCCCTCACCCGCCGCTGGACGATCGTCGCCTGGTACTTCCTGTCGCTGGGCCTCCTCATCGGGGGCTGGTGGAGCTATCACGTCCTCGGCTGGGGCGGCTACTGGGCGTGGGATCCCGTCGAGAACGCCGCGTTCATGCCGTGGCTCACGGGCACGGCGTTCCTCCACTCGGTCATGATCCAGGAGCGACGCCGGATGCTGAAGCTCTGGAACGTCGCCCTCGTCGTGCTGACGTTCGCGCTCACGCTGTTCGGCACGTTCCTCACGCGCTCCGGGGTCATCGCCTCCGTCCACGCGTTCTCGCAGGGCACCGTCGGCATGTTCTTCCTCGCCTTCCTGGCCCTGGTGCTGCTCGTCTCGCTCGGGCTGCTCGCCTGGCGGTGGGACGCCCTCCGCTCCCAGGGGCAGCTCGACTCCGTCGTCTCGCGGGAGTCGGCGTTCCTGCTGAACAACGTGCTGCTGGTGGCCGCCGCGTTCACGGTGTTCTTCGGGACGGTCTTCCCGCTGCTGTCCGAGGCGCTCCGGGGCGTGAAGGTCAGCGTGGGGGCCCCCTTCTTCAACCAGGTGAACGTGCCGCTGTTCCTCGGGCTCATCTTCCTGATGGGGGTCGGCCCGCTGATCGCCTGGCGCCGCGCCTCGCCGGACAACCTCCGGCGGAACTTCCTCGCCCCCGTCGCCGTCGGCGTCGTCGCGGCGGCGCTGTTCTTCGCGCTGGGTGTCCGGTCGGCGCTGGCCGCGCTGTCGCTGGCGCTCACGCTCTTCGTCGCCGCCACCATCGCGCTCGACGTCGTGCGCGCCACGCGCGCCCGCCGCCGGAACGGCGAGGGCGTCCTCCGCGCGCTGGGCACCCTCGTCACCCGCCACAACCGCCGCTACGGCGGCTTCGTCGTCCACCTCGGCATCCTGGTCATCGCCCTCGGCGTGACGGGCTCGCAGGCCTGGTCGGTGCAGACGGAGACGACGCTCAGGGTCGGCGAGGCGGCGGAGCTGGCCGGCTACCGCATCCGGTTCGACGGGCTGGCGGCCCGGGAGGAGTCGAACCACTTCAAGGTGGTGGGGAGGTTCACGGTCAGCAACGGGACGTCGCGGCCGGGGATCATGCAGCCGTCGAAGAAGTTCTATCCCCAGGAGCAGACGCCGATCGCGGGCGTCGACTACTGGATCGGCCTCAAGGAGGACGTCTACCTGGTGCTGGGCGACTTCGCCCGCGACGGCAGCCAGGCGACGATCAAGGTCCAGGTCAACCGCCTCGTGACGTGGATCTGGATCGGCGGCGCGGTGCTCACGCTCGGTGCCCTGCTCGCCGTGATGCCGGAGCGGCGGAGGGCGGCGTGAGGCGCGCGCTTCGCTGGCTGCTGCCGCTCTCGGCGGTGCCCGTCATCGTCCTCCTCGCCTACGGCTTCAGGACGAACCCGCGCGACGTGCCGTCGCCGCTCGTCGGCCGGCCCGCCGCGCCGTTCGCGCTCACGACGTTCGCGGGGGAGCCGGTGTCGCTGGAATCGCTCCGCGGCAAGGTCGTGGTGCTGAACTTCTGGGCGTCGTGGTGCTACCCGGCGTGCTACGAGGAGGCGCCGGTGCTGGAGCGCGGCTGGCAGTCGACCCGCGACCGCGGCGTCGTCGTGCTCGGCGTCGACATCCAGGACACCGCCGAGAAGGCGCGGAAGTTCATGGAGGACTTCCGGATCACGTTCCCGAACGCCCCCGACACCACGGGCAAGGTGTCGATCGACTACGGCGTGTACGGCGTTCCCGAGACGTTCTTCATCGACCGGCGGGGCGTCATCCGCGCCAAGCACGTCGGCGCCGTGACCGAGGAGGTCTTCCGGACGAACGTCGAGCGGCTGCTCGCCGACCCGGCCTGAGCGACGAGGCCGCCGCCTACGCGCGGTCGGCGACGGCGTTCACCGCCCGGCGCCTGAGGAGGATCAGCGAGACCACCAGCGCGACGACGAGCGCCGTCAGCAGCGCCAGCTCCAGGAGCGCGTTGCGGAACAGCGCCTCGGAGCGCTCCATCATCTCCTGCAGCTCCGCCGTCAGCACCAGCACCCTCCGGATCGCCGCGATCAGGCCGACCACGAGGAAGGGCTCCGGGACGAGCGCGTGCTCGCGGAAGGACACCTGCACGGTGTAGAGCACCTCGACGAGGATCAGGATCAGCAGGATGCGGTCGAGCACGTCGACGACGTGCTGCGGTAGCGTGCCGCCGATCAGGTACCCGACGAAGTCGACGGCGCCGGAGACGAGCAGGGCGACGGCGGCGGCGGCGAGCACGACGGCGAGGCCGATGTAGACGAGGTCCTCGACGCGGGTGAAGACGCGCGCCACCCACTCCCGGCCCGGGGCGTCGGCCTCGCGCTCGGCCTGACGCTCCCCGGCCTCGCGCCCCGCCGGCCGGTCACCGGCGTCCGCCGCGCGCGTCTCGGCGCGTCTGGCCATCATGCCCTCCCCGCCGCCCGGCGGCGGCCTGCACAGCCGTGTGCAACGCAGGTTCACCCACGCCCGGCGCCGGCGGAACGGCCGGCGACCTCTTCCACGATCAGCGTCAGCCCGCGCGCGTCGCGGACGACGACCCGCGCTCCGCGGGGCACGGCGCCGCCCCCCGCGGTCTCGGCGCGCCAGAGCTCGCCGCTGACGCGGACGTAGCCCGACGGGGCCAGCGGCTCGACGGCCTCGCCGGCCGCGCCGATCGGCGCCGAGCGGTACGGGGTCTTGCCGAGCGCGGAGCTGAGGGCCGGATAGAGGACGAGATCACGCGCGACGACGACGAGCCCGATGGCGACGGCGACGCTCGCCGACAGCACGCCGGCGCTCGCGAGCCATCCGAGCGCCAGGCCCACCAGCAGCCAGCCGGGCGCCTGCCACGCCAGGTAGGTCGCGAACCGCCTCACTCACCGGCCCGGCGGCGACGCTCGGCGAGGTCGTCCCGCGACATCTCCCCGCGCGCGTACCTGGCCCGCGCCTCAGCCGGCGGCGACTCCACGGGACCGGCCTGCCGGCCTCGGGTGGCCCGGCGCGCCACGGCCACCGCGGCGATCACGACGACGGCGAGCGCGAACACGACCAGCGCGACGATCCCCCATCCCATGGCCGAGAACCCCTGCACGACCCGTGCCCGCCGACGCCGCGGGGCGTCATCCGGGCCGCGGCGCGCGCTCAGGCCGCGCGACGGCTGCGGCCGTCGGCGACCGCCGCGAGGCCCCACAGCGCGGCGGCGGTCGCGCCGCCCAGCGCGAGCCACCGGCGGTGCCTGGTCGCCCACAGCTGGGCGCTCCACGCGCGGGCGCGGGCGTCGAACCGGCCGTGGGCGCCGTGGTCGCCGGGGACGGGCTCGAGGAGGTTGTCGACGCGGTCGGGATCCACCGGCTCGCCGGTCTGCTGAGCCTCGTAACCCGTGCGGGCCAGGTACCGGTCCACCAGCCGGGGCGCGATGCGGTTGCCGAGGATCGTGAGCACCGTGGGAAGGCCGACCCACGTCTCGGCGCGGCCCCGATCGGCGGCCCACACGATCGCGTCCGCCGCCACCTCGGGCTGGTAGATGGGCGGCACCGGTCGCGGCTGCCGCGGCAGCCGCGAGCGCGACCACTCGAACTGCGGCGTGTTCATCGCCGGCAGGTGAACGGAGACGACGCGGACCCGGCTCCGGTCGTGGAGGAGCTCGCTGCGGAGCGACTCGGTGAATCCCTGGATCGCGTGCTTGGCGCCGCAGTAGGCGGACTGCAGCGGGATGCCGCGGAAGGCGAGCGCCGAGCCGACCTGCACGATCGTGCCGCGGTCGCGCGGAAGCATCCGCCGGAGCGCCGCGAGCGTCCCGTACACGTAGCCGAGGTAGGTCACCTCGGTGACGCGGGCGAACTCCTCGGCCGTCATCCGCGCGACCGGGGAGAACACCGACACCATCGCGTTGTTGATCCAGACGTCGATCGGGCCGAGGGTCTCCTCGACGGCCGCCGCGGCCGCCTCGACGTGCTCGGCCACCGCGACGTCGGCGCCGACGACCAGGGCCTCGCCCCCCGCCGCCTCGATCTCCCGCCGCGCGGTGTCGAGGCCATCGCGGCCGCGCGCGATGAGCCCGACGCGGGCGCGCCGCCGCCCGTAGGCGCGCGCCAGCGCCCGGCCGACCCCGGCCGAGGCGCCCGTGACCACCACCACCTGCCGCCGCCCGTCATCCACCCGCCACCTCCGCGGGGCGTGCTGCCGCCGGCCTCCCGCGGACAGGGAGCAAGCGATGTGCCGCCGGCGGAGCGGGCGGCACAGAGCTTGCGGGACCGCTGCGGCATGACCTCGGCCGGCGGTTTCGCGACACCGTGCGCCGCCCCTCCGGCGTGCCGGCGGGAGCGCCCGGGGATGCCCTGCAGCGCCGTGCCCACCCCGGCGGCGCGCCGGGCCGGCCGGGCGCGGCGAGGCGGCGAGGGCTCCGCGCGGTCCCTCGACCGCCGGGACTGCTAGGCCATGCGCCGGCGGCGTCCGTGGCCGGCGGTCGGCGCCACGCTCGTGCTCCTCTCCGTGGCCGTCGTCCTCGCGCTCCCCGCGGTCGTGCGGTGGGCCGCCGTCCGGCAGCTCGAGGAGATGCTCGGACGCGACGTGACCATCGCGGACGTCGACGTGAACCTGTTCACGCGGACGCTGGCGGCCACCGACGTCCGCGTCGAGGGGACCGGCGGCCGGCCGCTCGCCGCCATCCAGGGCCTCCGCGCGGAGTTCCGCTACCTGCCGCTGTTCCGGGGGCGCGTCCGGCTGACGCGCCTGGAGGTGCGCGAGCCCGTGGTCCGCATCGTCAGGGAGGCCGGCGGGCGGCTCGACATCCAGGACGTCATCGATCGGCTCGCGTCGCGCCCCGCAGGCCGCGCGCTGCCGCTGCTCGTCGAGTCGGGCGTGCTCTCCGGCGGGCGGGTCGTCCTCGACGACCGCGCCGTCGAGCCCGACGGGACGTGGACCGCCGAAGGCATCGAGGTCGAGCTGCGCGACGTGGGCGCCGGCGGCGAGCCGCGAGGGACGGCGAGCGCTCGCCTGACGCTCGCCGGCGCGCCGGTGACCGTCGACGCCACCGACGTGGGCCTCGCTCCCACCCGCGCGCGCGCGACGGTCGCCGTCGCGGGGCTGGACCTCGCTCCACTCGCGATCTACGTCCCGGGGGACGCCCCGATCCGCCCGACCGCGGGCACGTTCTCGATCCGGGTGCAGCTCGAGTACGAGGCGGGCGCCGGGCTGCGGGCCGGCGGCAGCAGCCGCATCGAGTCGCTCGCGTTCCACCGCCCCATGCAGGACCCGCCGTTCGTCACGGTGCCCGTCCTCGACGTGACATCGCGGGACGTGACCTGGGACGGCGAGCGACTCGGCATCGGTCACGTGGAGGTGTCCGGCGCGCCGACGGTGCTGGACGCCGGCGTCGATCCTCCGCAGCGCCACGCCGTGGCGTCGCTGCGCCTCGTGGGGGACGACCTCGGCTACCCGGCTGCGACGCCGGGCCGCGTCGCGCTCACCGGCGCCGTCGCCGACGGCGGCACCGTGGACGCGCGCGGGACGCTCGCGCTCTACCCGGTGGCGACGCGGCTCGACGTCCGCATCGAGGGCGCCGATCTGGGGAAGGTCCGTCCCTACCTCCCGCCCGACTCGCCGGTCGGTCTCGCGGGCGGCGCCGGCGCCGCCGTCCTCGACGTCGCCTACGCGACCGCGAGCGGCCTGCGCGTCTCCGGCGACGTCACGCTGCGCCGCCTGGTGGTGACCCGCGACGGCCAGCGCGAGCCGCTCGTCACCCATCCCGAGCTGCGCGCGTCGATCGGCGACCTCACGCTCCGCGGCGGGCGGCTCGCCGTCGCCCAGGCCACGTTCACGGGCTCGCCGACGATCGTCGACGGCAGCGTCTCGCCGCCGCAGCGCTTCGAGGTGCAGGCGCACACGGTCACGGTGCGCGACCTCACGTGGCCGTCCCGGGGCCCGGCCGAGGTGAGCGGCCGCCTCAGGCTGGCGAGCGGCGCCTCGGCCGCGGTCGACGGCACGTTCGACGCGCGGACGCTCGAGACGCGCGCCCGCGCGCGGATCGAGGGCGTGGCGATCGAGCGGTTCGCGGCGTACCTGCCCCCCGACGCGGCGCTGGAGCTGGCAGGCCGGGTCACCTCGGACGCGACGGTCAGCTATGCCCGCGGCCGGCCGCTCACCGCGGACCTCCACGCGACCGTGACGGACGCGCGCGTGGCGGCGGCCGGCGGCGACCGCGCGCCGCTGCTCGCGGTGCCGTCGCTCCGGCTCGACGTCGACGACCTCGCCGTCGGACGCGGCCTCAGCGTGGGCCGGGTCGCGGCCGCCGGCGCCCCCACGGTGGCCGTGCCGGGGACGCGGGCGCCGCTGCGGCTCGCCATCCCCGAGGTCTCGCTGACGGCCGAGGGCGTCGCGTGGCCCGCGCGCGCTCCCGCCCGCGTCTCGCTGTTCGCGCGCCTGCCCGACGCGGGGAGCGCCTCGGTCGCCGGCGAGGTCGACCTGGACGACCGCGCGTTCGACGTCGCGGTCGAGATCTCGGACGCCGCCATCGGGCCGTACGCGCCGCTCCTCGAGATCCGGGGCCCCGTGGCCGGGCGGCTCGACGCCAAGGCGACGGTCGGCGGGACCATCGCCGGCGACCTCGACGTCCACGCGCGGGGAACGGCGACGGCGCGGTCGCTCCGCGTCGGTCCCGCGGAGCAGCCCGCGATCGCCGTCGAGCGCGTCGTGCTGCGCGGCATCGAGGCGCGGTGGCCGGAGCGCGTGACGATCGGCGTCGCGCACCTCGAGCGGCCGTCGGCGCTGATCGAGCGCGAGGAGGACGGCTCGTTCCCGATCGCGGCGATGCTGCGGCGAGCCGAGGAGGAGCCGGCCGCGGCGGCCCCCCGGACGAGCGCGACCACCCCCGAGGGCGGCGGCCTCCCGGCGCCGGGGTCGCGGCTCCACGTGACCGTCGGCGAGCTGCGGCTCGCCGACGGCGACGCGCGGTTCATCGACCGGACGACGCGCCCGACCTACTCCGAGGAGGTCACGAGCCTCGCGCTGCGCGTCGAGGGGCTCGCCACGACGGCCGACAGCCGGGCGAAGGTCGACCTCCAGGCCATCGTCGGCGTGAACGCCGCGCTCGAGCTGCACGGCGTCATGGCGCTCTTCGCCGAGCCCTTCTTCCTCGACGTGACCGGAGAGCTCCGGCAGTTCCCGGTGCCGCGCACGAACCCGTACCTGCGCCGCTTCCTCGACTGGATCGCCCGGCGCGGCGAGCTGAGCACCCGGGTGCACTACCGGGTGGAGGGCCGGCAGCTCGAGGGCACGAACGAGATCGTGGTCAGGCGTCTCGCGGTGGAGCCGGCCGGCAGCGACCCCGACAGGGTCGTCGGCCTGCCGCTCGGGCTCGTCGTGTCACTTTTGAAGAATCCGCAGGGCGACATCAAGCTCACCGTGCCGGTGTCGGGCGACCTCGGCCAGCCGAGGTTCAGCTTCGGCGACGCGATCGCCACCGCCGTCAAGAACGTCCTGACCAACCTCGTCACCGGGCCGTTCAGGGCGATCGGGAAGATCTTCGGCAAGGGCGACGAGGTCGAGGCCGTGGCGGTCGACCCGGTCGTCTTCGACGCCGGCAGCGCCGTGGTCTCGCCGGAGGGCGGCAAGCAGGTGCAGCGCGTGGCCGATTTCCTGCGCGCCTCGCCGTACGTGCGGCTCGGCCTGGCGCCGGTCGTCACCGACGAGGACCTCGCGGCGCTGCGCGCCCAGGCCGTGGCGGCGCGGATCCAGCGGCTGCAGCGCCAGGCCGGGCTGCCCGACTTCGAGACCGCGGCCCGCACGCTGTTCCAGAGCCGGTTCCCCGACCGCGAGCCGCCTCGCAGCGTCGACGCCGTCGTCGCCGCGCTGCGACAGAGCGAGCCGGTCGCCGACGACGCCGCGAGGCGCCTCGCCGAGCGCCGCGTCCTGAGCGCGCGCCAGGCGCTGGCGGACGAGGCCGGCGTCGATCCCGGCCGGCTGGTGGAGGCGCCGTCGCCCCCGCCGGGCGCCGCCGGAGCGCCGCGCGTGGAGTTCAGGCTCCTGCCCGAGGAGTGAGTCGTCGCCGCGCCGCGGCAGGCGCCGCATGTCGCGGGCACACCGCTTGCTCGACTGGACGGCGATCCGGCGGCGACCCGTCGGAGGCGGGCGCGCGAGGGGGGCCGGGCGCGTCCATCCGCGACGGCGCTGCGCCCGGCAGCGACCGGAAGGCGTCCGCCCGACACACTGGGGACAGCGATGGACGTTTCACGACGGCACTTCTTCAAGCTGGGCGCCGGCGTCGCCTCCGGCACCGCGCTCGGCGGGCTCGCGGGGCTCGGCGCGAGCCTGGCGCCCGCGGTCGCGCGGGCGCAGGAGCTGCGCATCAAGGACGCGAAGACCACGCCGAGCATCTGCCCGTACTGCTCGGTCGGCTGCGCGACGCTCGTCCACACGATCGACGGCAAGATCGTCAACATCGAGGGCGACCCGCGCAGCCCGTACAGCGAGGGCACGCTGTGCCCCAAGGGCGCGGCGATCTACCAGCTCCACGTCAACCCCAACCGCCCCACCAGGGTGCTGCACCGGGCTCCGGGCGCCGCCGAGTGGGAAGTCTGGGACCTCGAGCGCGCGATGAACCGCGTGGCCGAGCTGGTGAAGAAGACCCGCGACGAGACGTTCGTCGAGAAGCTCGAGAACGGCAAGGCGGTCAACTGCTGCACCGCGATCTTCTCGCTGGGCGGGGCCACGCTCGACAACGAGTGGAACCACGTCCAGCAGAAGCTCCTCCGCGGCCTGGGGATCGTGCCCATCGAGAACCAGGCCAGGATCTGACACAGCTCCAGCGTCCCCGGGCTGGGGACACGGTTCGGTCGGGGCGCCGCCACCATCCCGTACCGCACGCTGCAGGACTCGGACTGCTTCGTGGTCATGGGCTCCAACATGGCGGAGAACCACCCGGTCGCGTACCGGTGGCCGATGAAGGCGCGCGTCAAGGGCGCCACGCTGATCCACGTCGACCCGCGCTTCACGCGCACCAGCGCGATGTCGAACATCTACGCGCCGATCCGTGCGGGCTCCGACATCGCGTTCCTGGGGGGCCTCGTCAATCACGTGATCAGCAGCGAGCGCTGGCAGGAGGACGACTTCTTCCAGACGTGGGTCCGCGCCTACACGAACGCCGCGACCATCATCGGCGACGAGTTCAAGGACACGGAGGACCTGGACGGCGTCTTCTCCGGGCTGATGCGCTACCAGGGCGGGGTCGCCGAGTGGCCGTTCAACGGCTTCGTCGGGCAGTACGACAGCACGTCCTGGCAGTACGCGGGCACCCACGTCGAGACGCAGGGCTGGCGGGCGGCGACCGCGCGCTCCGGGGAGCAGACGGCCGGCACCGCGCAGGAGCGCGGGGGCGGGCCGGCCGGGGCGGGCCGCCCCCAGGACGCCAGGCAGGCCGCGCAGGGGCCGCCGTACGACGGGCTCGTCCGGTCGCTGCTGACGCCGCCCCCGCAGCGCGACCCGTCGCTCCAGCACCCGCGCTGCGTGTTCCAGATCGTCAAGCGCCACTTCAGCCGCTACACGCCGGAGATGGTGGAGCAGGTCACCGGCTGCCCGCGCGACACCTTCCTGAAGGTCGCGGAGACCATCCTGGCGAACTCCGGCCGCGAGCGCACCACGGCCTTCGCCTACGCGGTGGCGTGGACCCAGCACACCAACGGCCCGCAGGTCATCGGCTGCTGCGCGCTGCTCCAGCTCCTCCTGGGAAACGTGGGCCGGCCGGGCGCGGGGATCATGGCGCTGCGCGGCCACGCGTCGATCCAGGGCTCCACCGACATCCCGACGCTCTACCACTCGATCCACGGCTACATGTCCCACCCGTCGGCGCTGAAGGCCCACGAGTCGCTCGCCGCGTTCCTCGCCGCGGAGACGCGGCCGCGCGGCTACTGGGCCAACCTGCCGAAGTTCATGGTGTCGTACCTGAAGTCGATGTACGGCGAGGCCGCGACGCCGGAGAACGACTTCGGCTACGACTGGCACCCGAAGATCATCGGCGACCACTCCCACATGCCGATGTTCGTCGCCATGAACGAGGGCAAGGTCAAGGGCATGCTGCTCATCGGCCAGAACCCCGCCACCTCGCTGAACGCGCGGCTGGAGCGCGCGGGCCTGCGCAAGCTGGAGTGGCTGGTCGTCAAGGACAACTGGGTGCACGAGAGCGCCACGTTCTGGAAGAACGCGCCGGAGGTGGTCGCCGGCGACGTGACGCCGCAGGACATCGCGACCGAGGTGTTCTTCTTTCCGTCGGCGCAGGTCGCGGAGTACGAGGGCAGCTTCACCAACACGTTCCGCATGCTGCAGTGGCACTACAAGGCCGCGGACTCCCCCGGCGACTGCCGCTCCGACCTCTGGTTCACCCACCAGCTCGCCAGGCGGCTGAAGGCGCTCTACAAGGACAGCACGCTGCCGCGCGACCAGGGCTTCAAGAACCTCACGTGGGACTTCGATCCGGAGGGGCCGGCCGCCGAGGGTCCGCCCGGCGAGCCCGACGGCCACAAGATCCTGAAGGAGATCAACGGCTACCAGACCGCCGACCCGTCGAAGCACCTCGCGGGGTTCGGCGAGCTGAAGGACGACGGCTCGACGACCTGCGCCTCGTGGATCTACTGCGGCGTCTTTCCGGCGCCCGACCGCAACCTCGCCGCCAGCCGGAAGCCCGATCCGCCCGACGCGCCGGGCGGCGCCCAGCTCGGCTGGGGCTACACGTGGCCGGCCAACCGCCGGATCATGTACAACCGCGCGTCGGCCGACCCGCAGGGACGGCCGTGGAGCGAGCGGAAGAAGTACATCTGGTGGGACGGCCAGAAGTGGGTGGGCCACGACGTCCCCGACTTCCCGACGACGAAGCCGCCCACGGCGAAGCCGCGGCCGGGCGGCGTCGGCCTCGACGCCCACGGCGGCGACGCCCCGTTCATCATGATGCAGGACGGCGTGGGCTGGCTGTTCGTGCCGAGCGGTCTCGTCGACGGCCCGCTGCCCACGCACTACGAGCCGGCGGAGTCGCCCGTGCGCAACCTGCTCTACAAGCAGCAGGCGAGCCCCGTCCTCAAGTACTGGGACCGCCCGGACAACCGCCTGGCGGAGGTCGGCGACCGGCGGTTCCCCTACGTGATCACGACCTACCGGCTCACCGAGCACTACCTGGCGGGCGCCATGAGCCGGTGGAACCCGTGGCTGACCGAGCTCCAGCCCGAGCTCTTCATCGAGCTGAGCCCCGAGCTGGCGCAGGAGAAGGGCATCCGGAACCTCGACTGGGTGCGCATCAGCACGCCGCGCGCGGAGATCCGGGCGAAGGCCCTCGTCACGCGGCGGATGCGCCCGTACCGCATCGGCGGGCAGGTCGTCCACCACGTCGGGATGCCGTGGCACTGGGGATACGAGGGGGTGTCGACGGGGGACGTCGTGAACGAGCTGACGTCGCTGGTCGGCGACCCGAACGTGTCGATCCACGAAGGCAAGGCCTTCGTCTGCAACGTGGAACGGGCGTAAGCCGGGGGTCGCGCGATGGCCGAGCCGATGGGCTTCTTCACCGACACGACGGTCTGCATCGGGTGCAAGGCGTGCGAGGTCGCCTGCAAGGAGTGGAACCAGCTCCCGGCGAGCAACGGCGGGCGCAACACGCTGAGCGGCGACAGCTACGACAACACCCGCACGCTGGACGGCATCCACTGGCGCCACGTGCAGTTCATCGAGCAGTTCGACGAGACGCGGCAGAACGGGCGCTGGCTCCTGATGAGCGACGTCTGCAAGCACTGCGTCCAGGCCGGGTGCATGGAGGTCTGTCCCACCGGGGCCATCATCCGCACGGAGTTCGACACCGTCGTCATCCAGTCCGACGTCTGCAACGGCTGCCGCGACTGCATCGGCGCCTGCCCGTTCGGCGTGATCGGCATCAACCCGGCGTCGAACACGGCGCAGAAGTGCACGCTGTGCTACGACCGGCTGAAGGCGGGGCTCGAGCCCGCCTGCTCCAAGGCGTGCCCGACGGACTCGATCGTGTTCGGCACGATCGCGGACCTCAAGAAGCTGGCCGCCGCGCGCGTGGACCAGCTGCACGGGCAGGGCGAGACGCGCGCCTACCTCTACGGCGCCGACGACACCATGCTGGGCGGGCTCAACTCGTTCTTCCTGCTCCTCGACCGGCCGGAGGTCTACCGGCTGCCGCCCGATCCGAAGATGCCGTCGCGCAACCTGGCGCCCGGCTCCATCTGGTCGGCGCTCGGTGCCCTCCTCGTCGGGCTCATGGGGGTCGTGAGCTTCAGGATGCGGGGCGGCCGCGAGGCGGAGATCGCCGAGCGGGAGCGGAGGGAGGAGGCCGCATGAGCGGGCTCGCGCCGAGCAGCACGTTCTTCACCGAGCCGCCGCACTGGCAGTGGCTCATCATCTTCTACTTCTTCATCGGCGGCCTCGCCGGCGGCACCTACGTGCTGGCGGCGCTGATCGACTTCTTCGGCCGCACGATCGACCGCCCGCTCGCGCGGCTCGGGTACTACGTGGCGTTCCCGGCCACCGTCGTGAGCGGGCTGCTGCTGATCGTCGACCTCACGCGCCCGCTCCGGTTCTGGCACATGCTGCTCGAGTCGAACACGTGGCAGCCGATGCTCAAGACGTACTCGCCGATGTCCGTCGGCTCGTGGGCGCTGCTGCTCTTCGGCGCCGTGACGCTCGTCTCGTTCCTGGCGGCCCTCGGCGACGCCGGCCGCCTGCGGTGGCGCTGGCTCGCGCGGCTGCGGCCGCCGACGATCGCGGGCGGCCTCGTCGCCGTCGTCGGCGCCGCGCTGGGCTTCTTCATCGCCAGCTACACGGGCGTGCTGCTCGCGGTGACGAACCGGCCGATCTGGTCCGACACCACCGTGCTGGGCCTCAACTTCCTCCTGTCGTCGGCGTCGACGTCGGCGGCGCTCCTGGTCCTGCTCGCGTGGTTCCGCTGGCGGGTGACCTTCGGCATCCACGCGCTCGAGCGCTTCGACGCCTGGGTGCTCGTCGTCGAGCTGCTCGCGCTGATCGCCCTGGTCGTCTCGCTGGGGGAGGTCGCCCGGGTGTGGCTCGGCGCGTGGGGCGCCCTGCTGCTGGTCGGCGTCGTCATCCTGGGCATCGTGCTGCCGCTCGTCCTCCTCTGGCGCACGCTCCGGTTCACGCGCGCGGGCGTGGCCACGGCGGTCGCGTCGGTGCTGGTCCTCGTCGGCGGCTTCATCTTCCGCATCGTGGTGGTCCTCTCGTCCGAGCAGGCCACGCGCGGCATGGGGGCGTAGCGTGCGCCGGCTGCTCCTCGTCGGCCTCGCGCTGCTCGCCGCCGGCTGCACCAGCCCCGAGGCGACCCGGGCCCGCGGGGGCGGGCCCGGCGGCGACGTCGGCAACGTGGGCGACGTCGTCCGGATCCACGCGGGCGCCCTCCCCTACCACGACACCCCGCGCCTGATCGAGCCCCACGGCCTCGACGACCTTTCGGCCGCGCAGCAGGCCGATCGCCTGGCCCGGGAAGCCGGGCCGCGGCGCTGACGGTGGCCGTCGCCGGCGAGCCGACCGTCGAGAGCCTGCGGCGCCGCGATCCCGAATGGGCGCCGTGGCTGGCGCTCGTCGAGCTGACGCGCGAGGAGGTCTCGGGCGGCGCGTGGGACGGCGCCGTGCCGTCCCCGGCCGCCGCCGGCGACGATCCCGCGCTGAGCGGCGCCCGCATCGTCGTCGACGGCGGCCTCGCCGGGCGCTGGGTCGCCCGGCTGGCCCGCGCCGCCGGCCTCGCCGATCGCCGGGGGATCGGCCCCGCCGAGGCGCTCGCCGTCCTCCGGTCGGGTCTCGACGGCGAGATCCGCCGCCTCGGCGGGATCGCGGCGCTCCTCCACGCGGACCCGGCCGCGCTCGGGGCGCTGGCGCCGCTCGCCGCCGCTCCCCTGCTCCACGCCTGCCGGCGAGCGTGGCAGGACGACCCGTGCCTGGCCACGTGGCGCCACGGCTGCTGTCCCGTCTGCGGCGCGTGGGCGACGCTCGCCGAGGCCCGCGGGCTCGAGCGGAGCAGGCGCCTGCGCTGCGCGGCGTGCGGCGCCGACTGGGCGTTCGACTGGCTCCGCTGCCCGTTCTGCGACAACGGCGATCACCTGCGGCTCGGCGGCCTCGCCCCCGACGCCGCCCTCGACACGCGGCGCGTCGAGACGTGCGCGGCGTGCTCCGGCTACGTCAAGACGGTCACCGCGCTGCGCCCGACGCCGCCGCAGGACCTGACGCTGCTCGACACGGCGACGGTCGAGCTCGACGTCGCCGCCCTCGAGGCGGGCTACCGGCGTCCGGCCGGGCGCGGGCGCGCGCTCGGCGCGACCGTCGAGGCGCGACGGCGGCCGTCGCTGGCGCCGTGGCGCCGGTGACGGCGGCGCGCCGCCCCGCCGAGGTCTGCCGCGGCCTCCTCGCCGCGCTCGACGCCGCCGACGGCCGCAGGAAGCGCCGCAAGCGTGACCAGACTCCCGACCTGATCGGGCTCGGCCTCAAGCGCCGCCTCCTCGAGCGCGCCGTGGCCGACGACCCCGACCCCGGGGCGTTCGAGGCCTGGCTCCTCGAGCAGAGCCTGCTGAGCGAGTCGCCCGGCGGCGCGCGCGCCATGGCGATCCAGATCCTCGACGAGTGGCGGCTGGCCGAGGCGGCGCGCGAGTTCGGCGACTGGCTCGCCGGGGGCGCCCCGTCGGACGACCGCTGAGGATCGAGCGCTGGCCCTCGCCTTGCAGTCCCGGGCGATCACCGACACGTCCCATCAGGAGGGTCTCCGATGCGAGCAACGATGCGTTCGATCGCGGTCGTCGGCGCCCTGCTCCTCGCGGTCGCCGGCTGCCGCACCGTCACCGGCCGCACCGCGGGCGAGTGGGTGGACGACAAGACGACGACGGCCCGCGTGAAGACGGCCATCGCGGGGGCGCGGATCGCCTCCGCCACGCGCGTCGACGTCGACACGCGCGACGGCACGGTGTTCCTCGCCGGCATCGTCGACAGCGAGGCGACGAAGCGGGCGATCGAGGACACCGCGCGCAGCGTGGCGAATCCCAAGCCGGTCGTGAGCCAGCTCGAGCTCTCGACCGCCGCCGCCGCCTCGCCCGCGACGGCGCCGCAGCAGACCGCGATGGCGCCCGGGCGGACCGGGGCCGCGCCCCCGATCACCAGCCTCAGGTTCGACCGCATGGAGGCCGAGTCGGCGGCGGCCGGACGGCGGCGGTTCGCGGCCTAGGACCGCGAGGGCAAGCGCGTCGCGACGCTCTACGTGATCCCGGCGAGCGAGTTCGCCGGCACCCCGGCGGAGACGCTCGATTCCGGCGAGCGCCGCATCGACCACGTTTCGATCTACCCGCACCCCGGCTCCGACGGCCTGCAATACCACGTCGTGCTGTGGCACGTGAACCGCGCGGAGGCGTCGAGGCTCCGGTGAGCAGGCGCGGGTGAGCCGCCCGCGCGGGCGGCGGCGGCCGCGTCCGGCCCGCCGGTCCAGCGCCCGCGGCGCCGGCGGTGTAGGCTAGGGCGGATGCCTGCTGCCCTCAGGTTCGCCGCTCTCGCGCTCGCGCTCCTCGCCTCGCTCGCGGCCGCGGCCCGCGGGGTCGCCCAGCAGCCGGCGGCGCCCGCGTCGCCCGACGAGAAGCTCGTCCACGACGTGGCCGCCCAGCTCCGCTGCGTCGTCTGCCAGAACCTCTCGGTGGCCGACTCGCCCTCGGAGATGGCCAACCAGATGCGCGCCGTCATCCGCGAGCGGCTCGCCGCCGGCGAGCGTCCCGAGCAGGTCATCGACTACTTCGTCGCGCGGTACGGCGAGTGGATCCTCCTGGCGCCCCGGCGCGAGGGGTTCACGCTGCTCGTGTGGCTGCTGCCGCCGCTCGCGGTCGCCGCCGGGCTGGCGGTCGCCGGCCTGATGGTCGTGCGGTGGTCGCGGCGGCGCGAGCCGGCGCCGGCCACGCCGGTCGATCCCGCCATGGCCGAGCGCATCCGGCGCGAGATGGAGGCCGAGCCGTGACGACCGCCGTCGTCGTCCTGGTGATCGGGCTGCCGCTCGCCGGATTCGCGCTCTGGCCGCTGCTGCGGCGCGGCGGCGGCGGCACGGTGCTGCCGGTGCCGCCCGACGCGCGCGAGCAGCTCGCCGAGCAGAAGCGCCGGGTGCTGCGGGCGCTGCGCGAGCTGGAGTTCGAGCACGAGGCGGGACACGTCTCCGACGACGACTACCGGGAGCTGCGCGCCCGCTACGAGGCCGAGGCCGCGGAGGTCATCGCCGAGCTGGACCGGCTGGGCGAGCCCCCGCGCCGCGGGCGCGCGGAGGAGCCGGCCCCGCCCGTGGCGGCCGCCCGGGGATGGCGCCACCCGATCGCCGTCGCGGCGGCGGCCGCGGCGCTGGTCGTCTTCGGCGTGGCGCTCGGCGTGGGCATCGTCCGCTACACGGAGCCCGACGCCACGGCCGGAATGCCCGCCCCCGGATCCCGGGCGCTAGCGCCCGCCCTCGAGCCCGGCGCCCCGCCGCAGGCGGGCGGGAGCGGACGCCCGCTGAGCCCCGAGATGCTGGGCGGGATGCTGCAGGCCGCCCGCGCGAGCCTGCAGGCCGGCCGCGTCGGCGAGGCGTTCACGGCGTACCGCGCGGTGCTCGCCCGCGACCCCGACAACGTCGACGCGCTCACCCACATGGCGCTGATCGCGGCGCGCGTGGAGGGCCACACGGACGACGCGCTGAAGCTCCTGGACCGCGCGCTCGGGCTCGACCCGCGCTACCCGCCGGCGCTGCTCTACCGGGGGCACATCCTCTACGAGGTCAAGGGCGACGCCGAGGGGGCGATCAGGTCGTGGGAGCGCTTCCTCGAGGTCGTGCCCGACGGCGAGGACCACCGCGAGGTCAAGCGGATGATCGCCGAGGCGCGGAAGGGCAAGCCGGGCCGCTGACTCAGGGCTTGGCGAACGCCCGCTCCATCGAGAGCGGGATCTCGACGATCTTCTCTCCCTGGTAGCTGACGACGGGCCACGACCACCGGAGCCGCACGGACAGCGACCGGTCGTCCTCGCCCACCTGCACCAGCCGGTCGTCGAGCGGCACGCCCGCGTCGGCGGCGTGCTTGACGATCGCGGCGCGGACCGACGACGCGCCGTTCTTGCCCTGCTCCTCCCACGCGCGGTCGACCGCGCCCGAGACCTCGAGGTACGACCAGATCACCATGACGCCGGAGTAGAACGCGTAGAAGAACGCGAGGACCAGCAGGGCGACGAGGACGATCTTCACGCCCGCGACACCTCCCTGGGAGCGTCCGGCACGTAGACCCAGATCTTCGCCGCCGCCGGCAGCCCGAGCGCGATCGTGCGGTCGTCGCTGGCCGCGGTGATCGTGCCGGCCCACGGCGCCACCTCGACGATCCGCAGCCGCCGGCCGGGACGGACGTCGTTGCGCCAGAGATGCTCGAGGAGCTTCTTGTCCGCCTCCGCCTCCTCGGTGATCCGCTCGACGACGACCGTGGCGCCCTCGCGCGCCTGGGCCAGCGGGAACGGCTCCACGCGGCGCGGGGCCGGCATGCCGGGGATCGGGTTGCCGTGGGGGCAGGTGCTCGGCATGCCGAGCATCTCGGCCAGGCGCTCCTCCACGCGCGGCGACAGCGCGTGCTCGAGGCGGTGCGCCTCCTCGTGGGCCTCGGTCCAGTCGAGCCCGAGCGTGTCGGTCAGCCAGCGCTCGAGGAGCCGGTGGCGCCGCGCCATCACCTCGGCGATCTCGCGCCCGCGCGGCGTCAGCGTGAGGGCCTTGCCCCGCCCCACCCGGACGTAGCCGCCGCGGGTGAGCCGCTGGATCTGCTCGGTGACCGCGGGGGCCGAGATCCCCATGTGCTTGGCGAGCCGCGCGCCGATGACGGGCCGCCCGCTGCCGGCGAGGTCGTAGATCGCCGCCAGGTAGTCCTGGACGGAGGCCGTCGTGTCGCCGGCCGCGGCCGCTGATTCTAGGCTTGACGTCTTCCTCATGTTAGGTGAACCTAATCCAAGCCCGCCTCGCACCCCGAGTATAGCGTGCCGGCGCGACGGCGGCCAAACGTCCCGCCGCCGGTCGCGGCGGCGGGCCAGGAAAGGACGGGCCTCACCCATGATGCAGCGCATCGTGCCCCGGGCGGGCGCCGTGGCGCTCGCCGTCGCCGCCCTGCTGGCGTCGCTGACGACCGGCGGCGGCGCCCAGCCGGCCGAGGTGGTCGTCTACTCCGCCCGCCATTACGGTCAGGAGCCGGCCTTCGAGGCGTTCACGCGGAAGACCGGCATCAAGCTCAAGGTCCTCCACGGCAGCACCGGCGAGCTGTTCGAGCGCCTGAAGGCCGAGGGGGCCCGGACGCCGGCGGACGTCCTGGTGACCGTGGACGCGGGCAACCTCTGGAACGCCGCGCGCGCGGGGCTGCTCGCGCCGGTCGAGTCGCGCGAGCTCGCCGCGAACATCCCCGCCCACCTGCGCGATCCCGAGCACCGCTGGGTCGGCCTCACGGTGCGCGCGCGGACGATCGCCTACAACACCCGCAAGGTGCAGCCGTCGGAGCTCGGCACCTACGAGGCGCTCGGCGACCCGAAGTGGAAGGGGCGGCTGTGCCTGCGGACCTCGTCGTACGTGTACAACCAGTCGCTGCTGGCGACGATGATTAAGCGGCACGGCGAGGCCCGCACGGAGCAGCTCGTCCGCGGCTGGGTGGCGAACCAGCCCGCGCTGATCAACGGCGACACCAACATCCTCAAGGCGATCGCCGCCGGCCAGTGCGACGTCGGCATCGTGAACCACTACTACCTGGCGCGGATTCTCGACAAGGAGCCCGACTTCCCGGTGGCGATCTTCTGGGCCAACCAGCAGACGTCGGGGACCCACGTGAACGTGTCGGGCGCCGGCGTCACGGCGCACGCGCGCAACCGCGACGCGGCGGTGAAGCTCCTCGAGTTCCTGTCGACCGTCGAGGCCCAGCAGATGTTCGCCGACGTGTCCTTCGAGTTCCCGGCGAACCCGGCGGCGCCCGTCAACGCGCTGGTGGCGCGCTGGGGCCCGTTCAAGCGCGACGACGTCAACGTCGCGGCGGCCGGCGAGCTGCAGGCGGCGGCGGTGCGGCTGGCCGACCGCGCCGGCTACAAGTAGCGCGTGGCCGTCCCCGGCGCCGTCGTCGCGGCGGCGCGGCAGGCGCCCGCGAGGACGGCGCCGACCGAGCGCGTCTGGCTCGTCGCCGCCGTCCTCGTCGCCGGCGTCGTCGCCACGCCGCTCGTCGGCGTGCTGGCGTCGCTCGCCGAGCCGCGCTCCGACGTGTGGGCGCACCTGGCCAGGACCCAGCTCGCCGAGCTCGTCCTCAACACCCTCGCCCTCGTCGTCGCCGTCGGCGCCTGCACGCTCGTGCTCGGCACGGCGCTCGCGTGGCTCGTCGTCGGGTACGCCTTCCCCGGCCGCGCGCTGCTCGAGGCGGCGCTCGTCCTGCCGCTGGCGGTCCCCGCCTACATCATCGGCTTCGCGTTCCTCGGCGTCTTCGAGTACGCCGGGCCGGTGCAGACGGCGCTGCGCGACTGGCTGGGCCCCGGGGCCGGGCTCCCGGAGCCGCGCTCCTTCGGCGGCGTCGTCCTCGTGATGACGCTCGTCTTCTACCCGTACGTCTACCTGCTCGCCCGCGCCGCCTTCCGCGACCAGGGCGCGGCGACGCTCGAGACGGCGCGCAGCCTGGGGCTCTCGCGCGGCCGCGTCTTCCTCACCGTCACGCTGCCGATGGCCCGGCCGTCGCTGGCGGCCGGAGCGTCGCTGGCCATGATGGAGGCCCTCGCGGACTTCGGCACGGTCTCCACCTTCGGCTACCGCACGCTCACCGAGGCGGTCTACCGCGTGTGGCACGGGATGTTCGACCGCGTGGCCGCGACCCAGCTCGCGAGCCTCCTGATGCTGTTCGCGCTCCTGCTGGTCCTCCTGGAGCGCGGCCTCCGGGGCCGCGCCCGCTTCGTCCAGAGCCAGCGGCGGGGGCCGGGGGTGGTGGCCGTCCGCCTCCCCGGAGCGCGGGGCGCGGCCGCCGCCGCGGCGTGCGGCCTCGTGGTCGCCGTCGCGTTCGCGGTGCCGGTCGGCCGCCTCGCGCTCTGGGCGCTCGACATCGCCGCCGGCCAGGGCGCCGTGGCGGACTTCCCCGAGGTGCTGGCGAACAGCCTGTCGCTGGCCGCGGCGGCGGCGCTCTCGACGACCGCCCTCGGCGTCACGCTGGCGTACGCGTCGCGGCTGCGCCCGACGCCGGTCGTCCGGGTCGCCACCCAGTTCGCCGCGATGGGCTACGCGCTGCCGGGCGCGGTGATCGCCGTCGGGGTGCTGGGCCCCGTGGCCCTCGGCGACCACGCCCTCGCGGCGCTGGCCGAGGCCGTCAGCGGCGGTCCGGCGCGGCTCGTGCTGACCGGATCGGCCGCCGCGCTGCTCTTCGCCTACGCCGTCCGGTTCCTCGCCGTCTCGCTCCACACGGTGGACGCCGGTCTCGTCAGGATCGCGCCCAGCCTCGACGACGCGGCGCGGTCGCTCGGCGCCCGCGGCGCCGGCGTGGTCCGGCGGGTGCACCTGCCGCTCATGCGCGGCAGCCTGCTCACCGCCGCCATCCTGGTCTTCGTCGAGACCATGAAGGAGATGCCGGCCACGCTGCTGCTGCGGCCCTTCGGGTTCGACACCCTGGCGGTGGTCGTGTGGGAGCGGACGGCGGAGTCGCTGTGGGCGGAGGCCGCCGTCCCCGCCCTGGTCATCGTCGCCGCGGGCCTGCTGCCGGTCTTCCTCGCCCTCAGGCTGAGCGGCCGCCACGACCGGCGCTGACGCGGGCGCCGCCGCCTCGCCGGGGCCACGGGTTCCTGCTACCATTTCGCCCGATGAACCGGGCCGACGCGGCGCAGCGGATCAGCGAGCTGCGCGAGCAGATCCGCCACCACGACTATCTCTACTACGTCGAGGCCCGCCCCGAGGTCTCCGACGCCGAGTACGACGCGCTGGTGCGCGAGCTGGTCGAGCTGGAGGCGCGGTATCCGGAGCTGGTGACGCCGGACAGCCCGACGCAGCGGGTCGCCGGCCAGCCGGTCGAGGCGTTCCGGCCCGTCGAGCACCTCGAGGGCATGCTCTCGCTCGACAGCGCGACGACGCCCGAGCAGCTCCGCGAGTTCGAGGCGCGCCTCACCCGCGCGCTGCCGCATGCGCGATTCTCCTACGTCTGCGAGCCGAAGATCGACGGGCTGGGCGTGGCGCTCCTCTACCGGAGCGGCCGGTTCGCCCGCGGCGCCACGCGCGGCGACGGCCGCGTCGGCGAGGAGATCACGCAGAACCTCCGGACGATCCGGGGGCTGCCGATGGTGCTGCGCGGGCGGCTGGCGGCGGCCGACGAGGTCGAGGTGCGCGGCGAGGTCTACCTCCCACGCGCCGACTTCGAGAAGCTGAACCGGAGCCTCGAGGAAGCGGGCGAGCCGACGTTCGCCAACCCGCGCAACGCCGCGGCGGGCTCGCTCCGGCAGAAGGACCCGGCCGTGACGGCGCGCCGGCCGCTCGCCATCTTCCTCTACCACGTGAGCCGCGCCCGCGAGCTCGGCTTCAGGACGTACGGCGAGACCCTGGAGGCGCTGCGCGAGGCCGGCTTCCGCGTGAACCCGAGGACCGAGCGGTGCCCGACGATCGACGCCGTGGCGGCGTACTGCGCGCGGCTCGAGGCCGAGCGCGACGCCCTCGGCTACGACGCCGACGGCGCCGTCGTGAAGGTCGACGACCTCGACCACCAGCGGCACCTCGGGTCGACCAGCCACCATCCCCGCTGGGCGATCGCCTTCAAGTTCGCCGCGCGCCAGGCGACCACGGTCGTGCGGGAGATCGAGGTCAACGTCGGCAAGACGGGAGCGCTGACGCCGGTGGCGAAGCTCGAGCCGGTCGAGCTGGCCGGGGTCACCATCCGCAACGTCAGCCTCCACAACGAGGACGAGCTGCGCCGGAAGGACATCCGCGTCGGCGACACCGTGCTGATCGAGCGCGCGGGCGACGTGATCCCGTACGTCGTGCAGGTCGTGATGTCGCGACGGCCGCCCGGGACCGTGCCCTACACCTTCCCCGACCGGTGCCCGGCCTGCGGCCACCAGGCGGCCCGCCTGCCGGGCGAGGCCCAGTGGCGCTGTCTCAACAGCGCGTGCCCCGCGCAGCTCAAGGAGCGCCTCAAGCACTTCGGCTCACGGCGGGCCATGGACATCGAGCACCTCGGCGACGCCGCGATCGACCAGCTCGTGGACCGCGGGATGGTGGCCGACTTCGGCGACCTCTACGCTCTCACCGTGGAGCAGGTCGCCGGGCTCGAACGCTTCGCCGAGAAGTCGGCCGAGAACCTCGTGCGCTCGATCCAGGCCTCGAAGGACCGCGGGCTCGCGCGGCTGCTGAACGGCCTCGGCATCCGGATGGTCGGCGAGCGAGTCGCGGGCCTGCTCGCGCGCCGGTTCGGCAGCATGGAGCGGATCACCAAGGCGTCGGTCGAGGAGCTGTCCGAGGTGCGGGGCATCGGGCCCCAGATCGCCCAGTCGGTGAGGAAGTTCTTCGACGATCCCGCCAACCGCGCCGTGATCCAGAAGCTCGACCAGGCGGGCGTCTCCATGGGTGAAGCGATCACCGAGGATCAGGCCCCCAAACCACTGGAAGGAAAGACGTTCGTCCTGACGGGGACACTGCCGAACCTCACGCGGGACGCCGCCCGCGAGGCCATCGAGAAGCGGGGCGGGCGGGTCACCAGCTCGGTGTCGAGGAAGACCGACTACGTGGTGGCGGGCGAGGCGCCGGGGAGCAAGGCCGACGACGCCCGCCGCCTCGGCGTGCCGGTGCTCGACGAGGCGGCGCTGCTCGCGCTGCTAGAGGCGGGGCCCTGATCCGCCCCCTGGTCCTCCTGCTCGCCCTGGCGTGCGCCGGCTGCATCGGCGCCACCACCGAGTCCGAGGCGCCCGTCGACCAGACGCGGCCGGGGATCTGGACGACGCTGGCCCCGATGCCGACCGCGCGCCAGGAGGTCGCGGTCGTCGCCCTCGACGGCCGGGTGTTCGTCATCGGCGGATTCGGTCCGGGCGCCGAGCCCGTCCCGTTCGTCGAGGCGTACGATCCGGCCACCAACACCTGGGAGCCGGTCGCCCCGCTGCCGGTGGCGCTCCACCACCCCGCCGCCGCCGTGGTCGGGAGCCGCCTCTTCGTCGCCGGCGGCTACACGGGCGGTCGGGTGCGGTGGACGCCGAGCCAGGCGCTGTTCGAGTACGATCCGGCCCGCGCCTCGTGGGCCACGCGGGCGCCGATGCCGACCGCGCGGGGCGCGCTCGCGGCGGCCGTGGTGAACGGACGGCTGCACGCCGTCGGCGGCAGCGCCGACAGGCCCACGCAGGCCCACGAGGTCTACGACCCGGCCACCGACCGCTGGACGGTCGCCAACCCCTTGCCGACGGCGCGCGATCACCTCGCGGCGGTCGCGTTCCAGAACCGGCTGTGGACGATCGGCGGCCGCGAGTCGTTCTTCGGCACCCAGTTCGCCACCGTGGAGGTGTACGACCCGGCGACCGACAGCTGGCGAGTCGGGCCCTCGCTGCCGACCGCCCGCGGCGGGCTCGCCGCCGCCGCGCTCGCCGACCGCATCCTCGTGTTCGGCGGCGAGGCGCCGTTCAGGATCTTCAACGCCACCGAGATGTACGAGGTCGCGGGCAACCGCTGGATCGCCAAGGCCCCCATGCCGACCCCGCGCCACGGCATCGGCGCGGCGGTCGTGGGCGGGCGCGTGTACGTCCCCGGCGGCGGCCGCGAGCCGGGCTACGCGGCCACGAACGTCAACGAGGCCTACGCGCCGTGACGCTCGCCGTCGTGCTCGGGTCGCTGCTGCTCCTCGGCGTCCCCGCCGCCGCCCAGACCGCGCGCGACCAGGCCCTCGCCGACCTGCGCGACGGCGCCAGCGCCGAGGCGCGGCGCCGGGGTGCCGAGGCGCTGGCGACGACCGGCACGATGGACGACCTCGGCGCCCTCGCCCGGGCGCTCCGCGACCCGGACGCCGTCGTCCGCGCGCTGGCCGAGCGGGCGATGTGGGAGGTGTGGAGCCGCTCGGGCGACGAGGAGGTGGACCGCCTGCTGGCGGTCGGGATCGAGCAGATGACGGGCAACCTCGGCGACGCGGCCGTCGAGACCTTCACGCGCGTGATCCGGCTGAAGCCGGAGTTCGCGGAGGGCTGGAACAAGCGCGCCACCGTCCACTACCTGCTCGGGCAGTACGAGAAGTCGCTGGCCGACTGCGACGAGGTGATGCGGCGCAACCCGTACCACTTCGGCGCGCTGTCCGGCTACGGCATGAACTACCTGGAGCTCGGCCAGCCCGAGCAGGCCCTCGCCTGGTTCGAGCGCGCGCTCGACGTCAACCCGAACCTGGTGCGGGTCCGCGAGGCGGTGCAGTCCCTGCGCCGGCTGCTCCTCGAGCGCCGGCGCGACACGACCTGAGCGCGTCCCCGGGCGCTCCGCCGCGGCGCCCGTGGCGCCGGAGAACGACGATGACCGACAGGAGGTCCACGTGATCGATGCCCTGAGGAAGATCTCGAGCCCCAGCGTCGCCAACGCGATCGAGACGTTCAACGTCCGGCCGCGGAACGAGGGCAACATGTCGTCGGAGATCCGGTGCCTCTTCCCGGAGCTGGGGCCGATGGTGGGCCACGCGGTCACGGCGATCATCCGGGCGGAGCCCCAGCCGCTCCAGGGGCACCGCGCGTCCACCTTCGCCTGGTGGGACTACGTGCTGTCGATCCCGGCGCCGCGCGTGGTGGTCGTCCACGACATCGACGATCCCCGGGGCCAGGGCGCGCAGTGGGGCGAGGTGCAGGCGAACATCCACAAGGCGCTCGGCTGCGTCGGCGTCGTGACCGACGGCTCGGTGCGCGACCTGGACGAGGTCCGGGCGCTCGGATTCCAGTTCGCGGCCGCCCACGTCTCGGTGTCCCACGCCTGGGTCCACATGGTCGACTTCGGCCTGCCGGTGAAGGTCGGCGGTCTGTGGATCCGGCCGGGCGACCTGATCCACGCCGACCAGCACGGCGCGGTCACCGTCCCGGCCGACATCGCGCCGAAGATCGCCGACGCCGTGGCGAAGGTGGAGGCCGACGAGCGCAAGATCATCGAGCTGTGCCGGTCCAGGGAGTTCAGCGTCGACCGGCTCAAGGACCTCTACAAGGTCATCCGGCCCGGGACGTACTGATGCCGGCGTCGACGGCGGCGCCCGACCGCGTCACCGCGAACGGCGTCACGCTGGCCGTCCGCGCCTGGCCGGGGGATCCCGCGGCCGGCACGGTGGTCGCGGTCCACGGCCTCACCGCCAACCACACGTGCTGGCATCCGGTGGCCGGCGCGGTCGGGCCCGCGCGGCTCGTCGCCTACGACCTGCGCGGCCGCGGCGACAGCGACAAGCCGGCGACGGGCTACAGCATCGCCCAGCACGCCGCCGACCTCCTGGCGCTCCTCGACCGGCTGGGGGTCGAGCGCGCGGTCGTCATGGGCCACTCGCTCGGCGCCGCGATCGCCGTCTGGTTCGCCGCCCATCATCCCGGGCGCGTGGACCGGCTCGTGCTCGTCGACGGCGGTCTCGACGTGCGCCCCGAGGTCCTCGACTCGCTGGCGCCCGCCATCAACCGCCTCGGCGTCGAGTTCCCGTCGCTCGACCACTTCCTCGGCATGCTGCGCGGCCTGCCGATGTTCGCCGGCCGGTGGAACGAGGACCTCACCCGCTACTTCACGTACGACGTGGAGCCGGGACCCGGCGGCGGCGTCCGCTCGAAGGTCCCGCGGCGCGTGATCGAGGAGGAGCTGGCGAACCTGGCGCGCACGCGTCTCTGGGTGCTCCACCACCGAATCGCGGCGCCGACGCTGCTGCTGCGCGCCCCCGAGGGCCTGCTCGGGGCGACCGACTGCCTCATGACCCGGGAGGAGGCCGAGGCGATGGCCCATGCGATCCCGCGCTGCCGCCTCGTCACCGTGCCCGGGACGAACCACTACACGATCCTGCTGTCCGACCATCCCCTGGTCGCGAGCGAGCTGCGGGCCTTCTTCCGCTCCTGACGTGGACGGCGCCTCCGGCCGCGGCGGTACACTGGGCGTCATGGAGATCCGCAATGCGCGGGCGCCCGATCTCCCCGCGGTGATGGAGCTCGCGAGCGCCGTCATCGGGCCGGAGCGCGCGGGGCCGTTCATCCGCTCCCACGTGGAGCGGCATCACCTGCTGATCGCGGGCGACGGCGACGCGGTGGCCGGCGTGCTCGCGTACCGGACCGACTGGTTCCAGTGCACGTTCGTCTCGCTCGTCTGCGTCCACGAGGACTACCGCCGGCGCGGCGTGGCGCGCGCGCTCTTCGGCGCCGTCGAGCGGATGTCGCCGAGCCCGCGGCTCTTCTCCTCCTCCGAGGAGACGAACGCCGCGTCCATCCGCATGCACACCGCCCTCGGCTTCGCGCCTTCGGGCCACATCGACAACCTTCCCCAGGGCTACCGGGAGCTGCTCTTCTACAAGCGGCTCTCCCCCTGATCGCGACGGAGGAGCACGCGGTGAGTGCCAAGGAAGACCTGCTGACCCGGGCCGCGCGCGAGTACAAGGCGTTCCACGAGGCGCTCGCCGGCCTCAACGAGACGCAGATGACCGAGATCTGGCTGGGCTCGTGGAGCGTGAAGGACATCGTCGCCCACATGTGCGGCTGGCACCGCGAGATGGTGCCGGCGCTCCAGCGCCTGGCGCGCGGCGAGAAGCCGCTGCCCGAGGGCGTCAGCTACGACGACGTCGACGCCTGGAACGCGCGGTTCGCCGCCGAGGCGCGCGACACGAGCGTCGCCGACGTGCTCCTCGACTTCGACCGGACCCACGAGGAGTTCATGCGGGCCGCCGACGCCGTCCCCGCGGAGCGCTTCCAGCCGGGCAAGACCGCCTACCGCATCGTCGACCAGAACTCCGCGCACCACTACCGGGAGCACGCCGAGCAGATCCGGCAGTGGCGCGCCACGCGGAACATCTGAGGGCCGTCGGAATCCGGCGCCCGGTGCGCGCCGGCGCCGCCGGACGCGCGCCTCGATGACGGCGCGGACGCCAGGCACGTAGGGACCGCCCCGGCCACCGGCAAGCGTCGCGGCCCGGCGGCGTGGCGGCCGCCACGATCCCGCAGCGCCGCGGCCGCCCGGAGTCCGGGCGATCGATCGCTTTCTGTGCGGTCCCGGTCCGGACAAAAGCCCTCGTCAAAATCCCGTCAAAACATCGTCAGAGTCGAGTAAGTTATTCCGGCCATGACTCGCGTCCGGCTCAACCTGCTCGGCCGCTTCGAGGCCCGGCCGGACCCCGAGGGTCCCCCGGCCGCCCTCGGCCGCAAGGCCCAGGGGCTCGTCGGCTATCTCGCCGTGCGGCCCGGACAGCCGCACCACCGGGAGCGCCTCGCGGCCCTCCTGTGGCGGGGCATGGAGGACGAGCAGGCGCGCCACAGCCTGCGCCAGGCCGTGTTCGCGATCCGCCGCGCGCTGCCGGCGCTGGCGCTCGTCACGGCGGGAGACACGCTCGCCCTCGACCCGGCGGCGGTCGAGGTCGACGTCGTGGAGATGGAGGCGCTCGCCGAGACGTCGACCGTCGAGGCCCTGGAGCGCGCGGCCGCGCTGTACCGCGGCGACCTCCTCGAGGGCCTGCGCGTCAAGGAGCCCGTGTTCGAGGACTGGCTGGCGCGCGAGCGCCAGCGCCTGCGCGCCGTCGCGTGCACGGCGCTCGAGAAGCTCACGAGCGCGCTCGTGCAGGGCGGGGAGACCGACCGGGCGGCCGAGACGGCGCAGCGGCTGCTCGCGCTCGATCCCGCGCGCGAGACCGCTCACCGGGCGCTGATCCGGCTCCACCTCGCCGCCGGCCGCCGGGCGGACGCCGTGCGACAGTACCAGGCGTGCGAGCGCGCGCTGCGGGCGGAGCTCGGCGTGGGGCCCGAGGCCGAGACCCGCCGGCTGATCGAGGACGTCGCCGACGAGCGCCGCCCGGCGCCCGAGGCGCCGTCGCCGGCCCGCGACGACCGCGCGGCCGTGCTCGTGGTGGAGGACGAGCCGGTGACCCGCGCGCTGCTGGAGGCGTTCCTGGGATCCGCGGGCTACCGCGTCGAGGCGGTGGTCGACGGCGGCGACGCGCTGCTGCGGGTGAGCCGCGAGCGCTTCGACCTGATCGTCTCCGACATCGCGATGCCGCTGCTCGACGGGATGACGCTGCTGGAGATCCTCGCGAGGAACCGGATCACGACGCCGGTGATCTTCGTGACCGCGCAGCCGGGCGACGAGCTGGAGGTCCGCGGGCTCCAGCTCGGCGCCGTCGACTACCTGCGCAAGCCCGTGCAGAAGGACGTCCTGCTCGCCCGCGTCCAGCGGGCGCTCGCCCGGAGCGTGCGGTGACGGGGCCCGCGGACGATCGCGACGCCCGCGCGCGTCCCGAGGCCCTCCGGGCCGAGCTGCTCGCGGGCGTGGGCCACGAGCTGCGCACGCCGCTCAGCGGCGTGCTCGGCGCGCTCGGCCTCCTCGCCGAGACGCCGCTCACGCCGGAGCAGCGGCGCTACCTCGACCTCGCCCGCGCCTCCGCCCAGGGCCTGCTCGCGCTCGTCGACGACGTGCTCGCGCTGGCGCGCATCGACGCCGGCAAGGTGGAGCTCGAGCGGCTGCCCTTCTCGCTGCGCGGCCTCGTCGCCGAGACGCTGAAGCCCTTCGCGGTGCGGGCCGCCGCCAAGGGCCTGGCGCTGGCGCCGGACGTCCTGCCCGACGTGCCGGACGCGCTGGTCGGCGACCCGACGCGGCTCCGCCAGGTGCTGGTGAACCTCGTGGGCAACGCGGTGAAGTTCACGGACCGGGGCGAGGTCGTCGTGCGGGTCGAGGTGGAGTCGCGGTCGGCCCAGGAGGTGACGCTCCACCTCGCCGTCCGCGACACCGGGGTCGGGATCCCGGAGCACCGCCGGCAGGCGATCTTCGAGGCGTTCACGCAGGCCGCGGGCTCGACGGAGCGCACCCACGGCGGCAGCGGCCTGGGTCTCGCCATCGCGTCGCGGCTGGTCGCGCTCATGGGCGGACGGATCTGGGTCGACAGCGAGGTCGGACGCGGCAGCGTCTTCCACGTCGTGGTCCCCGCCGGCGTCCAGGAGGAGCGGCGCGACCGCGGGGAGGCCGGGTTCGCCGGGCTGTCGGCGCTGGTCGCCGAGCCGAACGCGAGCCTCCGGCGCGCGGTCGCCGAGACGCTGCGCGGCTGGTCGCTGCGCGTCCTCGAGGCCGAGACGGGCCAGGAGGCCGTCGAGGCGCTGGCCGACGCCGCCGCGCGCGGAGACTCGCTGGGGTTCGTGCTGCTCGCCATCGACCTGCCGGGCCTCGACGCCGTGACGGTCGCCGAGCGCGTGCGCGGGACGCCGGGGCTGGCCGCGCGGCTCATCCTCATGACGCGGCCGCTCGGGCGTCGCGGCGACCGGGAGCGCTGGGACGCGATCGGGCCGGACGCCGTGCTGACGCGCCCGGTGGACGACGCGTCGCTGCGCGCGGCCCTCGTCGGGCCGGGCGGCGCGGCCGCGCCGCCGCGGCGGCGACCGGCGTCGCGCCCGCTGCACGTCCTCCTCGCCGAGGACAACAGCGTCAACAGCGCCGTCGCGGCCGGGCTCCTCGAGACCTGGGGGCATCGGGTCACGATCGCCGAGGACGGCAAGACCGCGCTGTCGGCCTTCGAGGGCGGCCGCTTCGACCTCGTCGTCCTGGACGTCCACATGCCGGGCCTCGACGGCCTCGACGTGGCCCGCGCCATCCGGCGACGGGAGGTGGAGCGCGGCAGCCGCGTCCCCATCCTCGCCGTCACCGCCCGCGCGCTGCCGGGCGACCGCGAGCGGTGCCTGGACGCCGGCATGGACGAGTACCTCGCGAAGCCGGTCACGGCGGAGGCGCTCTTCGCGGCGGTGGAGCGTCTGACCGCCGCCGGCGGGCCGGCCGCCGACCCGCCGCCCGCGGTCGACGTGGCCGCGCTCCGCCAGCGGCTGGGCGATGACCGCGCCCTCGAGCGCCGCATCGTCGGCGTGTTCCTCGAGCACGGGCCCGCGATGCTGGATCGGGTGCGCGAGGCCGTGGGGCACGGCGACGCGCGCGCGCTCGCCGACGCGGCCCACACGCTCGCGGGCGCGCTGGCGAACTTCGGCGCCGAGGCCGCCGAGGCGTCCGCGCGACGGCTCGAGACGATGGGGCGGAGCGGCGACCTCTCGGGCGCCGCCGCCGCCTGCGCCGAGCTCGCCGCCGAGCTCGAGCGGCTCAGGACCGCGCTCGCCCCCCTCGCCGACTGAGTGCCCCGCAGTCCTCGGCACACCCGGCGGGCGAGGACGGCGGAGTCATCGGTGGTGGGGCGCCGGAGCGAGGTCCGTCAGATCCTGCGCCTGTCGTCGCTGCGGAGCTTGTACTCGATGGAGTCGACGAGGGCCTGCCAGGACGCCTCGATGATGTTGTCGGCGACCCCCACCGTGCCCCACGTGTCGCGGCCGTCGCCGGAGGTGACGAGCACGCGGGTCTTCGCCGCCGTCCCCTTCGACTCGTCCAGGATGCGGACCTTGTAGTCGAGCAGCCGCAGCTCCCGCAGGCCCGGGTAGAACTCCTCCAGCGCCTTGCGGAGCGCGCGGTCCAGCGCGTCGACGGGGCCGTTGCCGGACGCCGCCGTGTGCTCCTCGATGCCCTTGACGCGCAGGCGCACGGTGGCCTCGGCCACCGGCTCCCGCGAGCCGTCCTGCTCCTCGACGATCACCCGGTAGGCGCCGAGCTCGAAGTACGGCGCGTGGCGCCCGAGGGCGCGCTCCATCAGCAGCTCGAACGAGGCCTCGGCGCCCTCGAACTGGAACCCCTGGTTCTCCAGCGCCTTGAGCTGCTCCAGGATGCGGCGGGAGTCCGGCGTCTCGCGGTCGAGGTCGATCCCGTACTCGCGGGCCTTCCACAGGATGTTCGACTTGCCGCTCAGCTCCGAGACGAGCACCCGGCGGTGGTTGCCGACGGCCTCCGGGTCGACGTGCTCGTACGTCTCCGGGTGCTTCAGGACGGCCGACACGTGCATGCCGCCCTTGTGGGCGAACGCCGAGTCGCCGACGTAGGGCTGCGACGTCCACGGCGTGCGGTTGGCCAGCTCGGAGACGAAGCGCGAGAGGCTCCTGAGCTCGCGGAGGTTGGGCTCCGGGATGCAGTCGAGCCGCATCTTGAGGACGAGGCTCGGGATGACCGACACGAGGTTGGCGTTGCCGCAGCGCTCGCCGAAGCCGTTGATGGTCCCCTGCACCTGGTCGACGCCCTCGGCCACCGCGACCAGCGAGTTGGCGACGGCGCACTCGGCGTCGTTGTGGACGTGGATGCCGAGCGGCGTCCGCACGTGGCGCCTCACCTCGCGGACGATCTCGGCCAGGTCGCCCGGCAGCGTGCCGCCGTTGGTGTCGCACAGCACGAGCCAGTGCGCCCCGCCGCTCTCGGCGGCCTTCAGCGTGGCCAGCGCGTACTCGCGGTTGGCGCGGAAGCCGTCGAAGAAGTGCTCGGCGTCGTAGATGACCTCCTCCATCCTGGGACGGAGGTAGGCGATCGTGTCGGTGATCATCGCCAGGTTCTCGGCGAGCGTGGTCTCGAGGGCCTCGGTCACGTGGAAGTCCCACGACTTGCCGACGATCGTCGCCACCGGCGCCCCCGCCTCGACGAGCGCGCGCATGTTGGCGTCGGACTCGGCGGCGCCGCCGGCCCGGCGCGTCATGCTGAAGGCGGCGAGCTTCGCGTGCTTCAGCGTGACGTCCTGCATGCGGCGGAAGAACCGGAGGTCCTTGGGGTTGGAGCCCGGCCAGCCGCCCTCGATGTAATGGATGCCGATCGCGTCGAGCCGCGTGGCCAGCCGGACCTTGTCCTCCATCGAGAACGACACGCCCTCGCCCTGCGTGCCGTCGCGGAGCGTCGTGTCGTAGATCCTGATCAGGCGGCGCATGGCTGACCTCCACGGACCACGGTCCGTCCCGCCATCATGGGCCAGCCGTCGGAGGAGTGTCAAGCTTGCGCGCCCAGCGCGCCGGCCTTGCGCAGCCGGGCGATCTGCGACGCGGTCATCCCGAGCACCCGCCGCAGCACGACGTCGGTGTGCTCGCCGAGGCGCGGGGGCGGCGACGTGACGGCCCCGGGCGTCGCGTGGAGCCGCAGCGGCACGCCCATCACGGTGATCGGTCCGGCCGAGGGATGGCGGAGGCGGACGATCATGTCGCGCGCCTTCAGGTGCTCGCTCTCGCACACCTCGGCCACGGTGTTGATGCGCCCGGCCGGCACGCCGGCGGCCTCCAGCCGCTTGAGCCACTCCTGGGCGGTGCGCGCGCCGAGGATCTCGTTCAGCAGCGGCACCAGGACGTCGCGGTTCTCCACGCGCCTGGCCTCGGTGTCGAAGCGCGGGTCGTCGGCCAGCTCGGGCCGGTCGAGCGCCGCGCAGCACGCCCGCCACAGCGAGTTGTTGGCGACGCCGAGCGTCAGGTACGCGTCGGCGGCCTTGAAGACCTCGTAGGGCACGATCGAGGGGTGCTGGTTGCCCTTCCGCGTCGGCAGCCGTCCGGTGCCGAAGTAGATGCCGGCCTGGTACGTGAGCAGCGAGGCCATCACGTCGAGCATCGCGATCTCGACGCGCTGGCCCCGGCGCGTCCGCGTCCGCGCCAGCAGCGCGAGCGTGATCGCGTGCGCCGCCGCCATGCCGGCGACGAGGTCGGCGATGGAGTTGCCCACCTTCACCGGCGGGCCGTCGGGGAATCCCGTGAGATCCATGATGCCGGACTCGCCCTGGACGATGAGGTCGTAGCCGCCCCGGTGGGCCTCGGGGCCCGTGAGCCCGAACCCCGAGATCGAGCAGTAGACGAGCCGGCGGTTGCGCCGCGCGAGCGCGTCGTAGCCGAGCCCGAGCCGCTCCATCGTGCCCGTGCGGAAGTTCTCCACGAGCACGTCGCTCCTCGCCGCCAGCCGGCGGAGGACGTCCAGGCCCGCCGGCGACTTGAGGTCGAGGGTGATCGACCGCTTGTTGCGGTTCACCGACATGAAGTACGTCGCCTCGCCCCCGACGAAGGGCGGCCAGCGCCGGGTGTCGTCGCCCTTGCCGGGCTCCTCGACCTTGATGACGTCCGCTCCCATGTCGCCCAGGATCATCGTGCAGAACGGGCCGGCCAGCACGCGGGTGAGGTCGAGCACGCGGACGCCGGCCAGCGGTCTAGTGGGTCTCGGCACGGGAGCCTCCTCGGAAGAGCCGCTTCACGACGCTGCGGGTCATGGCGTTGACGCGGTCGCCGGCGCGGCCGGCGCGGCGCCAGAACAGGCGCGCGCGGTCGAGCGACGACAGGCTCGAGAAGTAGTAGACGCTGTCGACGGCCTCGATCGCCACGCGGGAGCCGATCCTGAGCCCGCGCGTCTCGGCGCCGTGGCAGACGAAGCGCGCGCCGCCCTCCAGCGCCACGAGCGCGATGTGCAGCGGCGACCGGAAGCCCTCGGGCGGCGAGTGGAGCGTGGTGAACGAGACGATCTCCCCGACGCCGGCGACGGCCGTCGGCGTCATCGCCACCGGGTGGCGCGGACAGAACGGCGCCGGCGGCGCGACGACGAGGCCGCAGCGCGGGCAGCGCGAGGCCGCGATGGTCTCGATCACGGCCGGGCGGCGGCCGCGCGGGCGCGGCTCACACGGCCTCCAGCAGCGTCACCCAGTTGTTGGTGGCGAGCCCGCCGATCGAGTGCGCGAGCGCCACGCGGCCCTCGAGCTGCCGCCCCTCCGCGCGCCCGGTGAGCTGCCAGACGCACTCGACGATCTGGGCGAGCCCCGTGGCCGCGAGCGGGTGGCCGCGGGCCTTGAGGCCCCCGGAGGGGTTGATCGGCAGCCGGCCGTCCAGCGCGGTCTCGCCGTCCAGCGTGGCGCGCGCGGCCTTGCCCGCCGGCACCAGCCCGATGTCCTCCAGCGCGATCAGCTCGAACGGGGCGAAGGCGTCGTGCAGCTCGGCGAAGTCGACGCGGGCGGGGCCGAAGCCGGCCATGGCGAAGGCGGCGCGCGCGGCCGCGTACGTGGCCCGGAAGCTCGTGAGGTCGTGGCGGTGGCGCACGGCGAGCGTGTCCGTCCCCTGCCCGATCCCGGCGATGCGGACGCCCGTGCGGTCGGCGCCGAGCACCACGGCCGCCGCGCCGTCGGAGATCGGGCAGCAGTGCAGGAGGCGGAGGGGGTCGGCGACGATCCGGCTCTGCATGACCTGCTCGACCGTGACCGGCTCCCGGAAGTGGGCGCACGGGTTGCGCGCGGCGTTGGCGTGGTTCTTCACGGCGACCTGGGCGATCTCGCGCTCGCTGGCGGCGTGGCGCGCGATGAGCGCGCGCGTGATGAGGCCGGCGAGCGCCGGCATCGTGGCGCCGTACGACCGCTCGTAGGGATCGATGGAGCGGCCGATCAGCTCCGACACCCGGGGCGTCGGCAGGTGCGTCATCTTCTCGCCCCCGACGACGAGGACGCGCCGCACGAGTCCGGCCGCGACCTGGGCGAAGCCCGCGTAGAGCGCCGCGGCGCCCGAGGACGTCGCCGTCTCGATGCGCGTGGCCGGCACGTCGGCGAAGCCCATGTGGGTCGCGACGTTCGACGCGAAGTTGCCGTGGCCGAGGAACTCCTCGGGGTTCATCGCGGCCACGACGACGGCGTCGGGCTGCTCGATGCCCGCGTCGGTCAGCGCCGCGTGAGCGGCCTCGGCCATCAGGTCCCGGAGATCTTCCTCGCGCCGGCCGATGCGCGTCATCCCCACGCCGGCCACCCAGACGTCACGCATCGCGTGTGCCCATTGTAGCGGGCGCGCGATGCCGGCCCGCCGCCCGGGGGCGGCAGGCCGCCGGCGCCGGGCGCGTCAGCGCGCGGGCGGCGAGGCGGCGCGACCGCGCCGCCTGGGCGGCGGCGGGGGCGCGGCGACGCCCAGCTCGCGGATCAGGCGCAGCAGGTACGTCCGCTGCAGCCCGAGCGCCCGCGCCGCGTGCGTGCGGTTGCCGTGGGCGTCGCGCAGCGTCGCCTCGATCAGGCGGCGCTTGAAGTCCGAGACGGCGCCGTGGTACGTGAGCGCCGGCGCGGCCGCCGGCGCCGGAGCGAGCGGAGCGTGTCCGATCAGCGTGCTCATGCCCGGGGCTCGTGGCAACGCACGTGCCACGCGCGGAGCGCGCGGTTTTCGGGGCGGGGCGAGCGATCGGCGGCGCCGGGCTGCACTGCGCGCGCGACGGCGTGCCCGCCGCGCTGTGCAGCGGCGGAGGGGCCGACGCGCGAGCCCGCTGGCGGGGCGCGGCGCGGCGCCCGAGCGAGGGATCGGGATCGGCGAGGCGGCCGGGACGGCGCAGCGATGAATCGGGATCGGGGGGACCGCCGGGCCCCCCCGGGAACGAACCGGGCGCGCCGGGCGCGGTCAGTCCTTCTTCGCCGGCTGCACGCCGGGGTTGTCCTTGAAGAACTGCTTGTTGAGGTCGATGAAGCGCTTCCACTGCTCGGGAACCTCGTCCTCCGCGAAGATCGCCTTCACCGGGCACACGGGCTCGCAGGCGCCGCAGTCGATGCACTCGTCGGGGTGGATGAAGAGCTGATCCGAGCCCTCGTAGATGCAGTCGACGGGGCAGACCTCGACGCACGCCTTGTCCTTGACGTTGATGCACGGCTCGGCGATCACATACGGCATCGGATTCCCCCCATGTGGAGTGGATCACTGTGGTCAGACCACACGGATATGTACCCGACTTCGCGCATCGTGTCAAGCAATCCGCAGACTTACGCGAGGCCTCAGCGCGAGCGGAGCCGCGGGTCGAGCGCGTCGCGGAGCGAGTCGCCGAAGAGGTTGAAGGCGAAGACGGCGAGGCTGATGGCGAAGCCGGGGAAGATCGCCATCCAGGGGGCGGTCTCGGCGAACTGCACGGCGGCGCCGCGGAGCATGAGCCCCCAGGCGGGCGTCGGCTCCGACACGCCGAGGCCGAGGAACGAGAGCGAGGCCTCCAGCAGGATCGCCTGCCCCAGGAACGCCGTGAGCATGATGAGGTAGGGCGCCATCACGTTCGGCAGCATGTGGCGCATGATGATGCGCCGGTGCCGGAAGCCGGCGGCGCGCGCGGCGTCGACGTACGGCATCTCGCGGATGGCGAGCGCGCTCGAGCGCGTCACCAGCGCGGCCCGCGGGATCATGGGGATCGTGATCGCGAGGATCACGTTGGTGAGCCCGGTGCCGAGGATGGCCACGACGGCCAGCGCGAGGATGATCAGCGGGAACGACAGGAAGATGTCCATCACCCGCTGGACGATCAGGTCGACCCGGCGGCCGAAGTAGGCGCTGGCGACGCCGATGATGGCGCCCGCGGTGGCGCCGAAGAACGCGCAGGCGAACCCCACGAGCATCGCCGTGCGCGAGCCGTAGATGATCCGGGAGAGCACGTCGCGGCCGAACGCGTCGGTGCCGAGCCAGTGGCCGGCGCTGGGGGCGGCGAGCATGGCGCCGTAGTCGGTGGCCAGCGGATCGTAGGGCGAGAGCGCGTCGGCGGCGAGGGCGACGACGATGTTCAGCGCGACGATGGCCGCGCCCACCGCCCCGAGCGGCCGCCGCCGGGTGAAGTCGACGACCGCCCGCAGCCAGCGGCTCCGTCCCGGCGCGACCTCCGCGACCTGCTCGACGGCTTCGATCGACCTGACCGCCATCACCGGCCCTCCCGCCGCCCGGTCCAGATCACCGGAAGCGGATGCGCGGGTCGATCCACGCGTAGGCGAGGTCGACCACGAAGTTCACGAAGATGAACACGAACGCGACCAGCAGCACGAGGGCCTGGGTGAGCGTGTAGTCGCGGTGCGCCACCGACTCGACGAACAGCATGCCGAGCCCGTTCAGGTTGAACACCTGCTCGGTGACCACGAGGCCGCCCATCAGGAAGGCGAACTCGAGCGCGATCACGGTGAGCACCGGCAGCATCGCGTTCTTGAGGGCGTGGCGCGACAGGATGAGCTTCTGCCAGAGCCCCTTGGCGCGCGCCGTGCGGATGTAGTCCTCGCGCAGCACCTCCAGCATCGCCGACCGGGTCATGCGGGTCGCCACCGCGGAGTAGCGATAGCCGACGGCCAGCGCGGGCCAGATCAGCTGGGCGAGGTTCTGCACGGGGTCCTTCCAGAACGGCGTGTAGACCATCGGCGGCAGCCACCGGAACACGATCAGCAGCACCAGGATGAAGACGATGCCGAGCCAGAACGACGGCGTGGCCAGCCCGGCGATCGAGAAGATGCGGACGGCGTAGTCGACCCAGGTGTCCTGCTTCAGCGCGGCCAGCACCCCGAGGGGGATGGCCAGCAGGATCGCGATGACCGTGGCCATGACGGCCAGCTGCAGGCTCAGCGCGAACCGCAATCGGATCTCCTCGAGGATGGGGGCACCGGTCCACATCGACTGTCCGAAGTCGAAGCGGACGATGCCCCACATCCATTCGAGGAACTGCACGTACAGCGGCCGGTCCAGCCCCAGGCGCGCGCGCTCCTTGTCGAGGGTCTCCTTCGACACGGCGCTGCTCTCCCCCGAGAACCGCAGCTCGACGATGTCGCCGGGCACGATCCGCATGAGGAAGAACACGAGGACCGCGACGCTCAGCAGCGTCGGGATCATCAGCAGCACGCGCTTGACGATGTACCGGAGCACCGCGCTACTCGGCCAGCCAGACCGTGTCGAGCTGGTTGTTCAGGTAGTGGCTGGGGGTGACCGTCCAGCCCTTCACCTTGCTGTTGTGCGGGATGATCCGGTGCCACTGGAGCGTGTAGAGGATGTGGACCTCCTCGTCCAGCAGCCGCTTCTCGAACTGGCGGATGAGCTTCTTGCGCTCCTCGGGATCGGTCGTGCGGCCCTGGCGCAGGTAGAGGTCGTCGATGGCCGTGTCCTTGTGGCGGCCGTAGTTCGCGTCGGACGTCGACACGAACCGGGCCAGGTCGAGGTCCGGCTCGACGATGAACCCGCACTGGAAGTCCATGGCGACCTCGAAGTCGCCGCGCTTCAGCATCGGGTGGTACGCCGAGGCCTCGATGACCTCCTGCTTGACGTTCAGCCCGACCTGGCGCCACTGGTCGATGAGCCAGACGCCGAGCGGCTCGTACGGCATCGGGATGCCGCGGTTCTTGAAGGTGAAGCTGAAGCCGTCCGGGACGCCAGCCTCCTTCAGGAGCCGGCGCGCCTCGGCGCGGGACTTGTTGATGTCCTTCCAGTAGCCGGCGAGCTTCTCCAGCTCCTCCGGCGGCGTCGCGTACGGCGTCCTCGGCACCTGCACGCCGGCGACGTCGCGCACGATGGCGATCTTCGACAGCGCCTTCGAGCCCTGGTAGCGGTCGAGCGCGAGCGTCAGGGCGCGGCGGACGCGCTTGTCGTCGAAGGGCTTCTTCTCGTGGTGGATGGCCACGAGCAGCACGCAGTCCCACGGGCTCTCCTGCACCGTGATCTTCGGACCGAGCGCGGCGACCAGGCTGTCGCGCTCCGCCGGCGAGAAGCCGCGGAACTGGATGTGGGCCCGCTCGCCCCGGATCGCGGCGACCTGCGCCGCCGAGTCCTTGATGAAGATGGCCCGGTAGCCGTCGAGATACGGCTTGCCCTTGTCCCAGTAGTTCGTGTTCTTCTTGCCGACCCAGTGCGAGCCGCGGACGTGCTCGACGAACGTGAAGGGACCCGTCCCCATGATGTTCTTCTCGTACCAGCGCGGGTCCTTGGCGATGATGTCGGCCTTGTAGATCCAGTTCCACGGCGAGCACAGGTTCAGGAGGAACGACGACTCCGGCCACTTCAGCCTGAAGACGATCGTGTGGGGGTCGGGGGCCTCGATCGCCTCCACCGACTGGTAGGCGTGCTTGCGCAGCGACTTCACGCCGGCCGGCGGGTTGATGATCTTGTCGTAGCTCGCCTTGACGTCCTTCGACGTCAGGTCGCTGCCGTCGTGGAACTTGACGCCCTTGCGGATCTTGAAGGTGTACGTCCGGCCGTCCTTGGAGACCGTCCACGACTCGGCCAGGTCGCCCACCGGCTTCGTCCCCGTCTTGTCGAAGGGATCGACGCGCAACAGCGTGTTGTAGTGCGGCGCCGTCGGATGGATGAGCCCGAACGTCTCCTCCTGGTGGGCGTCGTAGGACGGCGGCTCCGACGGGACGACGAAGATCAGCTCGCCGCCGTAGCGGGGCTTCTCCTGGGCGCTCGCCAGCGTGGCCGGCACGGCGATCAGGACCGCCAGCAGCAGGGTCAGCAGCGCTCTCACTGGGGACATCAGGCACCTCCGCGTGGAGAATGGCCCTTCATCTCGCGGTCACGTCTCCGTGGTCGTGGGTCCAGGCACTGCGGGCTCGCGGCTCGCCCGGCGGGAAGTCGGACCACCGCCGTCCGGCGGGGCGCCGCGTCGACACCTCCGAGAACTCGTGGGTGAAATCCACGGCGAACGAGAAAGGTTCTCGCACCGTACCCGCGGTCTGACCGGCTGTCAAGCCAGGAAACAGGCCGCCCAGTGTCCGGGCTTCACCTCCCTGAGCGGCGGGACCTCCGCCCGGCAGCGGTCGACCACGATGGGGCACCGCGGGTGGAACACGCAGCCGGCGGGAGGATTGAGCGGGCTCGGGACCTCCCCGCCGAGGACCACCCGCTCCCTCCTGGCCTCGAGCTCGGGGTCCGGGATCGGCACCGCGGCCAGCAGCGCCCGGGTGTAGGGGTGCAGCGGCTCGTCGTAGAGCGACTTCCGGTCCGTCATCTCGACGATCCGGCCCAGGTACATGACCGCCACGCGGTCCGAGATGTGGCGGACGACGGCCAGATCGTGGGCGATGAACAGGTAGGTCAGCCCCAGCTCGGCCTGCAGGTCCTCCAGCAGGTTGATGATCTGCGCCTGGATCGAGACGTCGAGCGCCGAGACCGGCTCGTCGCAGATGATCAGCGCGGGCTCCATCGCCAGCGCCCGGGCGATGCCCACCCGCTGTCGCTGGCCCCCCGACATCTCGTGCGGGTAGCGGTCGGCGTGCTGGGGCAGCAGCCCCACCCGGCGGAGCAGGTCGCGCACCCGGTCGCCGCGGGCGGTCCGGTCGGGCTCGATGCCGTGGACGGCCAGCGGCTCGGCGATGATCTGGCCGACGGTCATCCTGGGGTTCAGCGAGCTGTAGGGGTCCTGGAAGATCACCTGGATCTTCCGGCGCACGGGGCGCAGCTCGGCCTCGTCGAGCGTCGTGAGGTCCCGCCCCTCGAACAGCACCTGCCCGCTCGTCGGCCGCTCGAGCTGCAGGATGCACCGCCCCGTGGTCGTCTTGCCGCAGCCCGACTCCCCCACCAGGCCGAGGGTCTCGCCGCGGCGGATCTCGAAGCTCACGCCGTCGACGGCCCGGACGATGCCGCGGGGGCCGCCGAAGAGGCCGCCGCCCACGGGGAAGTGCTTGACCAGGTTGCGGACCTCGAGGAGCGGGGCCGCGCCCGTCACCGCGACGCCTCCGCGGTCTGGCGCGTGACGCGGTCGGCCTCCCAGCACGCGGCGACGTGGCCGTCGGCGGCCACGGGCCGCAGCGCCGGCGCCTGCTCGAGGCAGCGGTCGACGCGGAACGCGCAGCGCGGCACGAACGCGCAGCCCGGCGGCAGCCGCGTGAGGTCCGGCGGCTGGCCGTCGATCGGCGCCAGCCGCTCGCGGCGCGGCTCGTCGAGCCTCGGCACCGACCGGAGCAGCCCCAGCGTGTAGGGATGGCGGGGGTTCGCGTAGATCTCGCGCGCGGTGCCGCGCTCGATGATGCGGCCGGCGTACATGACGTTCACCCGGTCGGCGTAGCGCGCCACGACGCCCAGGTTGTGGGTGATGATCAGCATCGCGACGCCGAGGCGCCGCGAGAGGTCCTTCATCAATTCGAGGATCTGCGCCTGGATCGTCACGTCGAGCGCCGTCGTCGGCTCGTCGGCGAGGACCAGCGAGGGCTGGCACGACAGCGCCATCGCGATCATGATGCGCTGCCGCATGCCGCCGCTGAACTGGTGCGGGTACTGCGACAGGCGCCGCGCGGTGTCGGGGATGCCGACCATGGCCATCAGCTCCATCGCGCGGCGGCGGGCGTCGGCCGACGACATGCCCAGGTGGATCTCGAGCCCCTCGGTGAGCTGCCGCCCGACCGTGAGGACGGGATTGAGCGAGGTCATCGGCTCCTGGAAGATCATCGCGATCTCCCGGCCGCGCACGCGACGCATCTCCTCCTCGGAGAGGTCGAGCAGGTTCCGTCCCTTGAAGACGATCTTGCCGCTGACGATGCGGCCCCCCGGCGAGGGGACGAGCCGCATCACGCTGAGCGCGGAGACGCTCTTGCCGCACCCCGACTCGCCGACGAGGGCCACGGTCTCGCCCTCGGCGATGTCCCAGGAGACGTCGTCCACGGCGCGGACCACGCCGGCTCCCGTCGTGAACTGGGTGGTGAGGGACTGGACTTCCAGGAGCGTAGCCACCGTGCGCGGGAGTGTAGCACAGTGGTCCGACCACTGCGCCGGCGCCCTGGTGCCGGCCTGCCTCCGGCCGCTCGTCGGGCAGCCCCGAGTGCCTCCATGGCCTTGGCCCAGGGGCCTGCCGGCCTCGTTCTGTCCTCGAGTCTCGACGAGCTTCGGGCGTGAGCCTGATCACGTGACGGACGCCACGGTCGAGCACGGCGCTGCGGCGACTCGGTCTCCAAGATGTCGCCTCGGCCTGCGCAAACCCGTCTACCTTGGGATCTGGGGCGCGCTCGGGTAGTACCCCCCTTCAGGGGTCGGCAATCCGCTCGTGCGTCACGCCGCGTCCTTCCCGTCACAGATCCCGTCGGTCGCAATCCCCGTTCGGTCGGGGCGTCCGTTCGTACACGGGGCTAGACGATGCTCCCCAAGCCGCCTGAATGTCGTAATCCCCTTTCGGTCGGGGCGTCCATTCGTACCCTGAAGGCAACGTTGGTATGACGGATTCAACGGTGTTCAACGTCGTAACCCCCTTTCGGTCGGGGCGTCCATTCGTACCTCGAGCACAAGGTCGAACAGCTCGAGCGGGCGGCCAGTCGTAATCCCCTTTCGGTCGGGGCGTCCATTCGTACCGCAGCCTATGGTGTGCCCCTCGTGCTCGGAGCGCCAGGAGCGAGGTCGTAATCCCCTTTCGGTCGGGGCGTCCATTCGTACGATGACGCTCCGGCCGGCTCACTCGTGCGCCTCACGTGGGTGTCGTAATCCCCTTTCGGTCGGGGCGTCCATTCGTACGCCGCGCTGCGCTCCGGCGCGGCACAGAGCGCGTGGTGAGGTCGTAATCCCCTTTCGGTCGGGGCGTCCATTCGTACCGTCGTCACTTGACTCCATCCGCGACCCCGTGCTCGCCTCGCGGTCGTAATCCCCTTTCGGTCGGGGCGTCCATTCGTACGCCCTGTGGTGGCTCGTCGCCACGCTCGTGGTGAGCGAGTCGTAATCCCCTTTCGGTCGGGGCGTCCATTCGTACGCACGCTGCGCGGCGAGCGCGTGGGCGCAGTCATCCTCATCGTCGTAATCCCCTTTCGGTCGCGGCGTCCATTCGTACCCACCGAGCTAAAGGAGTTGGCGGTCAAGGAGCTCGAGAAGTCGTAATCCCCTTTCGGTCGGGGCGTCCATTCGTACACCCGCCGCCATGGCGGGCGTGTCTACTACCGGTTCATCGCCACCAGTCGTAATCCCCTTTCGGTCGGGGCGTCCATTCGTACCCGGGACGTGTGGCGAA
>Ga0209172_10000939_pt1 | contig 70820 bp, 53 predicted proteins | sample LarsenN4metaG_FD_184113 | JGI IMG/M metagenome (GOLD analysis project Ga0209172, IMG submission 184113) | Hot spring sediment bacterial and archeal communities from British Columbia, Canada, to study Microbial Dark Matter (Phase II) - Larsen... ...
ATTGTGGAGCCAGGTGTTAGGGTATTATCTTGGGGTGGAAGAGGGCTGGCTGCGATTGTATGATCGAGAAGGGAGGATGGTGCTCACGGGAGATGAGCTAGCGCGGCAGGAGCGAGCCGCACGTCAGGCGGCGGAAAAGCTGGCGCGGCAAGAGCGAGCCGCACGTCAGGCGGCGGAAGAGCTGGCGCGGCAAGAGCGAGATGCGCGTCAGGCGGCGGAAGAGCTGGCGCAGCAGGAGCGAGCCGCGCGCCAGGCGGCAGAGACAGAGCTGGCCCGACTGCGCGAAGAGTTGACTCGACTCAAATCGAGCGGCTGAGGCTCCATTGCACAAAAACATCGGCCAATATCTTTCCGGAACTTTTCCCCGGACAGCAGCGTGCAATTGCTACAGCAGAGAGAATTCTAAAACCTGGAGGCGAAGAGATCGCATGCAATGTCGAATCTGTTTTGCTGTAGCTATTATCTTCTTGCTGACCGCTTCGGCTGCCCACGGCCAGTCGGTATTTTATGTCGAGTCAGATGGTCAAAACCCCACAGATACCCTTGAGATATTGCAATTGGGAAGCGACGCCTTCCTGGGGGTCTTCACCGAAGATGTCACTTCTGAGAAAGTGACTCAATTGAAGCTCAAGGAAGAGCGCGGCGTTATTGTCGCCGATGTTGTGCCTGACAGTCCGGCGGCCAGGGCAGGGTTGAAAAAAGATGATGTTATTTTAACTTTCAACGGCGAGCCGGTTAAGGGCACCAAGCATTTCAATCGCTTGATAAACGAGACTCCTCCGGGCCGCACCGTCACACTGGTCATCAGCCGCGATGGCGCCGAGCAGACTATCACTGCTAAGCTTGGCAAACGATCGGAACATTTTCGCAGTTACATCTGGCATCCTAACGATGACAGGGTGCAGGAACTCAGGGATAGGATACTCGATCTTCATGATGCCACCCGCGCCGCCAGGGAGTTGCCGTACACCTTGCTGCCGCGAACCGTATTTGCCGGCAGACGGCGCATTGGCATTGAGTCGATGGAACTTACCTCTCAGCTTGGCGAATACTTCGGCGTTAAAGGCGGCAAAGGGGTGCTTATCACTTCAGTGGAATCCGGCGGCCCTGCCGAAAAGGCCGGGCTCAAAGCGGGAGATGTCATTACCGCTGTAGATGGCGAGAGTGTGGCAGATTCAGGCGATCTGACGCGGCTCCTGAATAAAAAGGATGAAGGAGAAGTCAAACTCACAGTCGTTCGGGATAAGCGCGAGATTACAGTCACAGTTACGCCTGAGAAGCGCGACCGGATCGGGCTCTATAACCACTGGTCTCCCGGAGGGGCCCCTTATCTGCGGATCGAGCCGCCCAGAATAACCATCCGGCCGCCCACTGCTCCGGCTATTTACAAAAGGTTGAGGAGCAGGAATGTAATCTGATCTCGACTTTGCCTGCCGTTGTTTCGGGCGTGCAACGCCCTCAAAACGCAGAGTCGAGCTGAGGCAATAATCGCCTCAGCTCTGTCGGCGACATAAAAATTTGTGGGCGAATATCAGTTCGGGCGCCGGAGTGCCTCAAAATGGTGTATACTATAAACCGGTTTGGCCCCCCCTGGCGCCCGAACCTTGTTTTGCGTGACTACATACTCAATTCAAGCGAGGTGCAAAGACGCAATGGCAGGCACAATTAAGCAGTTTCCGGCTACACTGGAAGATCGGATAGAAGAGATTAAACAGGCAAGAGCGCAGTTGTTGGCGGAACTTGAGGGGTGCGCATCGGATGCGGCGCTGGCTAAGCTTGCGCCGGATAGATGGTCGATTGCAGAGGTTCTTCATCACCTTTATCTGGCCGAGAAAGGCATTGCCGGGATGTTGCGGAAAGCTCTCAGTTCAAATGAGCGCCACAATCGTGCGAGCGACCAGGAGCTTCGCGCCGAGTGGCAGCGAATCGGGTCTGTTGTCGGCAACAGAGAGGAACGCGCCAGCGCTCCACCTTCAGCCGTCTCGGAGAATGCTCCCGGCCTGGCAGAAGTTATCGGGCTGCTCAATCAATCGCGCCAGCGACTCCTCGATACTATCGGCAGCACAGATCTCGATGAGCTTTCTTCTGTCTCTATGTCTCATCCTTTTATAGGGCCGCTAACCGGCGCCGGTTGGATCAGTCTTATCGCTTATCACGAACTCCGTCATGTGGAGCAAATCCGAGAGATCAAGTCGTCGTTATAGTAACCAATGGCGCTATAGACCTCAAGAAAAAGATTGCAGTCGGTTCGGGCGGTTTTGAGGAATGTCCGTTCTACGTTCGACGTTTAATCTTCGACGTAGAACGTATAGCGGACGTAGGACGTATAGACGTCGGACGTATAGAAGTATTTGCGCCCGAACGGGAAAATGTTTTTCCCGAAGAGCTATACTTGTCAAGTAGTCGCGGGCACCCTCAAGTTGAGGTTACCTAAACTCCAACAAACAGGAGCATAAACCGTGGCCAGCGGAGATTCTATCATTCACCTGCTGCGCCAGATATGTGTCGAATCAGGGATATTCCCGAATCGAACTTCTTCACCCAACAGATATGGAGTGGCAAATCTGATAGAACACGGGCGGAGGCAGGCCCTGGTGGATTTTTGCTGATCGATCTGCGACCATCCGCCAAGATCCGCACAATCAGCGTTCTATTAACCGATGGCGGCAGGGGAACGGCGCAGTGGAGCGCGCTTGGGAGTGGATGAAAAACGGAACAGTTCTGCCCATTGCTGAATTCAGTCCTTGTCGCCAACACCATTGGTTAGTAGGCAGGATGCCCTAAAAGAGTTTTGCCCGTAACCACCCCCTCCCCCTAGGGTAGCCACGGGCAATTATGCGCTTCGGCAAGTCTTCAGCAGAAGCGCAAACTCTTATAGCTTATGCTATGAAACCATCAAAACTCTTTATCTTTTAATTGAGCAAGCATTATGCCAGCTAAGAGTTATTTGTGAGAATTTTCCCAATAAGATTGCTGTTTGCCAGGCGCAACCGCTGAACTAAGTAAAGATTTGCTTTAAACTAAATGACTTAACATGCTTTCGACGGGTAATGGATGATCACTCGATTTTCCCTTTCAAGGAGCAGTATTTGTTATGTCACAAAGTAGATCTATCTTTTTGTGACATATATGCAAATAGTTGAGACAGAAATGAGAACAACTCAGAGTTATTGTACCGAAGCGCGCACCGCTCGTTTGATCGGGGCATCTGTAAAGGCAGATACTTCAGTAATTCCGTACTGGCGCAACCTGCGATAGAGTGTCCTGCGATCTATGCCGAGCGCTTCTGCGGTCTTTATCTGATGTCCTCCCATCTTTTTCAGCATGTGAAGAATATAGCGTCGCTCCATCTCTGCCAGGCTTGCTCCGTCCATCGCCGCTTCTTCAATAATATCTCTATCGGGATTAGTCACATTCTCAGGCAAGTCTGTCGGGGTCAATATCTCATCATTGCTCATAGTCAGGGCATGCTCGACTGCGTTCTCAAGCTCTCTGACGTTGCCCGGCCAGTTGTGGGTCATCAATATGCGCATTGCCTCTTTTGAGAAGCGGCGCACCGGTTCGCCATGCTGTTTGGCAAATTTCTCCAGGAAATGGGAGACCAGCAGAGGAATATCTTCGCGCCGATCTTTCACATCGGGCAAGCGGACAGGGACTACATTGAGGCGATAGTAGAGGTCTTTGCGGAAATCTCCTTTGCGAACTATCTCTTCAAGGTCCTGATTGGTCGCAGAGATGAAGCGCACATCGACAGGGATATTCTCTCTGCCGCCAACTCGGCGCACCAGGTGATCTTGCAGCACTCGCAGCAATTTCACCTGGATATTGGGGGATATTGTATTGACTTCATCCAGGAAGACTGTGCCTCCTTGAGCCTCTTCAATCAGGCCGCGTCTGGTTTCGGTAGCGCCGGTGAATGTCCCCTTTTGATGTCCGAATAGCTCTGCTTCGAGTAAGGTTTCGGGTATTGCCGAGCAGTTGATTGCAATGAACGGATAATCGCGACGGTCTGAGTTATAGTGGATAGCTCGCGCGACCAGCTCTTTTCCTGTTCCCGTCGAGCCGATGATCAATGCTGAAGCATCGCGGCGCGCGGCCAATCGCTTGATGACTTCAAATAGTTCTTGCATCGGCTTGCTTCGGCCAATGATGTTGGAAAAGTTATATCGCTCGCGCACTGCTGCTCGTAACTCGCGCACTTCACGACGCAAGCTGCGGCGCTCAAGCGCCTTCTCAACGGTTATAAGTATCTCATCGAGCTGAAACGGCTTGCTAATATAGTCTTCAGCGCCCAGACGCATCGCTTCGACCGCAGAGCTGATCGAGCCGAATGCAGTCATCATAATGACGACCGTCTCGGGCCAATCAACCTGAATTCTGGCCAATAGCTCCAATCCGCTCATGCCCGGCAAGCGAAGGTCTGATAGAACCAGCGCGCAGCTCTCTTCTTTAAGCTGTTCAATAGCCTCCTCTCCGCTGTGAGCGAAGCTTACACGATAGCCTTTGTCGGTGAAGAATGAACCGAGAAGCTCACACATTAGAGCTTCATCTTCAACTATCAGAATGTTGCAATCTATGTTTGACATAGGTAATGAGTCAGTAATGAATAAGTTTGATTCCTAATTATCCACTTTAATTGCAGAGTTATCAAGATTACTAGGTAGTCGCGCTACCGCCGCAGCATTGGCGGAGATAAAAAACTCACGTCCTGCGTTCTGCGTTGAACATCGGGCGTTTTTGGCGCCGTATTAACTTGTCTCCCAATCCAACCCCATCCGTTTAGCCGCCTGAGCAGAACGCACAGGCAAATAGATTGCTACGCACTGGCTGAGCTTTTCCAGGTCCTCTTCAAGAGATATGCGCCCTCCGTGATTCTCTATAACTCGCTGTGTCAAGAAGAATCCAAAATCTCTACCAGGCAATTGTCCTCTCTCTTTCAAAAAAGGAGCGAGCGCCCTGGTCAGATTGATCTGTTGGCCATTGCCGTTCTGGGCGCTAACAGCGATTTTGATCTCTCGTGTGATTGAGCTGCTGTTTGTCTGGGCGCTAAGCTCATCGACCCGGATCTCGATCTTGCCTCCACGCTCTGTTCCCCTGATAAGGTTTAGCAGCAGATTGAAAATAGCCTGTCGCAGGCTTGCTACATCTGCTGAAATCAGTAAAGCAGGTATGTTGGTGACAAGATCAACTGTTATCCCCGCCTTCCGCAAGTGATAACCTATCATCTCCATTGTCTCGGATATAAAGGTTTCAAATCCGATCTGGCCTGGTGAGCCATCCGATGGCCTGACCAGCTCAAACAATTGGCGAATAAGTTGAGTGATGCGCTTGGTCTGTTGCAAAATAGCAGAGAGTTCCTTGTGACCAGCCGATTCCGGTTGAGTCTTCATCAGCAGATACTCGGCATAACCTGAGATAACATTGAGCGGAGTGCCGACCTCGTGCGCAATTCCCGAAGCCATCTGTCCTACCAGGGCAAACCGCTCCGCGCGCAGAATCTCACTCTCCACTTCTTTCATAAGAGTGATATCTGCTACCAGCCGGATCCAGCCGAGCACTTTGCCCGATTGGTCGATCACAGGTTCTACTCTGATTCCCAGTGTCTGCCCTGTGTTCTGTCTCTCTATCTCGCTGTAGCTTGTCTTCATCTGAGTGATCGCTTCCTCGTGGGGACAGCGGTAGCCCTGAATGTGAAAGACTTGCTCGCAGGATAATCCCAGCACTTCCTCCGGCTGCACCTGATAAAGCTCGGCCAGTTTCTTGCTAATAAACAGAATGCGCCCGTTGCTATCGTGCAGCGAGACGCCTTCGGGCAGGCATTCGAGCACAAGCCCCCAGTTGTAGTTGTACTCTTGAAGTTGTTTGCGCGTCTCAATCTCTTTCAGAGCGCACTCGATGGCCGCAGCTAACATTTCACTGAGCGGTCTGAGATTATCCTTGTGGCCAGGATGCTCGATCGTTCCACTGGAGAAGAAGAGCACTGCGTCGCCGATGATCTTGCCATTAGTCTGTAGCGGCAGCAGGCTGAAGTTTGCCAATCGCTGTTCTTTAAGTATCTGTCTGGCGAAATCTTCAGCCCGCTCAAGCCTTACTGTTGAATCGCTCAGTTCCAGCTTGTAGCCCAGATAGCCCTTCTGCTCATTATCCAGGTTGAGGAACAGAAAGCCAGCATCGGCCTTGGCCAGACAGCAAGCGCTTTCAAAACACTTTCGCATCAGCTTGCCTGTCCCATCTTCTGGGAGAATTAGTAGATTATTCTTGTGCATAATATCTCAAATCGTTTTGTGAGCTGGGTCTAGCATCAAGCCTCACGTATTTATAAAGATTATTCTACTATATCAATCCACCAACCACAGCCGGTCCCTTCTTTAGACAATTGGCAAATAAAAAATAGAGTGCCGCGCCCGTTCCAGGGGCGCGGCAGCCCTTCTGGTTGGTTGGGGTAACCTGTAATGAAAAGACGGGCATCTGTTGGAGGGGTGCCCGCATTACTGACAGATGGAAGCAGCAACCTCTATTCCACTCTATCTCCTGATAAAAGATTATTCTTCAAATCAAGGATATTGAATGGATTAGTTACTCTTCGCCTGGATCGTTAGCTACGATTGAGACTGAGAAGTGGGACGTTTTTGCATTTATATGGAACTTTCTTGTAGAATGTTCCTTGAGCTCGTGGAATCAAATTCCCTGTATTATGGCAATCGCTGCCTATCTTTGCGCTGCCATGCAAAAAGTTTATCTGAGAGCGAAGACGCGGGAAGTTGTAGGAGCAGGCGAGACGTGGTGACATCCTCCCCTATGAAAATTAACCGCCGATTAACTGTGCTTATTGTTGATGATTCAGCCGATACTCTGGCGATGATGGAGCTCATTTTGTCTGAACTCAAATATAATGTCCTGACAGCATGCGATGCTGAGACGGCCCTCTCGATAGCAGTGGAGCAGTTGCCTGATATTATTTTGTCTGATATCGGCATGCCTGGGATGGATGGATACGAATTCATAAGACAGCTCCGGGCCACAACCGGAACTCAGAATATTCCCGCAATCGCTCTGACCGGTTATGTAATTGCTGAAGAGAAGAAGCGCGCAATTGCCAATGGCTTTAATTACTGCATCTCCAAGCCTGTAAACTTCCCTCTCCTTTTTAACTTGCTTGAAGAGATAGCCGAGGTGCTTGATTGAAACAATTGACTGGCGAGATGAAAACAGATAATCTCTTTGATCTATAGTTCTTAAGAAAAACATTTTCCCGTTCGGGCGCAAATACTTCGGGCGCCAAGCGCCCTCAAAACCGCCCTTAAAACAGGTTTATTTCTGAATTGTTTTGAGGGCGCCCGAAGTTCTTGCCCTCAAAACCGCCCGAACCGACTGCAATCTTTTTCTTGAGGTCTATAGCTACACCGGCTCCTGAATAAATTCAATCTCGATAGCAGAGAGGGTAGTTATGCGTAACAGATTAGTTCTTGCTGTTCTAATAGCAATGCTGCTCGTGACAGGAGTTATTGCCAGCGATAGATGGCCGCAGTTTCGCGGGCCCCAGCAGCTTGGCGTTGCTGATGATCCCAATTTACCGGATACCTGGAGCGCAACTGAGAATGTCTCCTGGAAGACCGATATTCCCGGCACCGGATGGTCCTCGCCGATAATCTGGACAGATCGCATCTTTTTGACTTCGGCAATCAGCACGGTCAAACCGGAGGAGCCTAAAAAGGGCCTCTATTTCGGCGGCGAAAGAAAGGCGCCGGAAGATGAACATCGCTGGATGGTCTATTGCATCGATTTCAGGACCGGCAAGATTCGCTGGGAGAGAGAAGTTCATCGGGGGGTGCCTAAAAGCTCTCGCCATCTCAAGAACAGCTACGCTTCTGAAACGCCGGTGACCGATGGCGAAAGAGTTTATGCCTACTTCGGCAATGTCGGCCTGTTCTGCTTCGATATGAATGGCAAATTGCTATGGAAAAAGCAGTGGGAACCGTTCAAGACGCGCTACGGCTGGGGTACTGCCAGCTCGCCTGTGCTTTATAGAGATCGCATCTACATTGTCAACGATAACGATGAGCAATCGTTTATTGTCGCGCTGGATAAGAAGACAGGCGAGCAGGTCTGGCGCGTTGAGCGCGAAGAGGGAAGCAACTGGGCAACACCATACATCTGGGAGAATGATCTGCGCACCGAAATTGTCACCCCAGGCACAAAGAAGGTTCGCTCTTATGATTTGAATGGCAAACTGCTCTGGGAGCTAACAGGTATGTCTTCGATCTGCATACCTACGCCTTTTTCTAAGTTTGGCTTGCTTTATATAAGCTCCGGATACGTGGGCGACAACCGCCGACCGGTCTTCGCTATCCGGCCCGGAGCTACAGGCGATATTTCGCTCAAGCAGGGCGAGCAGAGCAATGAATACATCGCCTGGTTCCAGCCACAGGCCGGCCCTTATAATCCCTCTCCGATAATCTACGGTGACTACTATTACACCCTGCTGGATCGAGGCTTCTTCACCTGCCATGAAGCCAGGACGGGCAAAGAGGTCTATGGCAGGCAGAGGATTGAGCCAGGAGCAGGGGCATTCACTGCTTCTCCCTGGGCTTATAATGGAAAGATATTCTGCTTGAGCGAAGATGGCGATACATTTGTCATCCAGGCAGGGCCTGAATTCAAGGTCGTCGGCAAGAATTCCCTCAACGAGATGTGCATGGCAACGCCAGCAATTGCGCGAGGCAGTTTGATCATTCGCACTGCCTCGAAACTCTACCGGTTCGCTAAGGGCGCAGGCAGCAGAAAATGAAACCGACAAACTTCGATAACAGGCTTCATATCGGCAACATAATTAGAAATGCTCTGGTATTTAATTTCAAGCGGTGGCAGAGGAACGATATGAATACCGATAGTCTCCTTGAAACTGTCGCTCGTCTCTTCGCTCTACTGCGCGAGAGGCGGACCGAGTATGTGTTAGTAGGCGGCATTGCCCTGCTTCAATATGTGGAAGGCCGCAATACTGAAGATATTGACCTCATCATGACCTTGCCATCTCTTGATAATTTACCTGAGATTCAAATCGTGGATCGGAACCCGGATTTTCTGCGTGGGAAGTTCGGCGGGCTACAGATTGATATTCTCCTGACTACCAATCCGTTATTTGATCTTATACGACATCAGCATATCACTATCCGGCGATTCGTCGAGCAAGAGATCCCTTGCGCCACCGTCGAAGGATTGCTGCTCTTGAAGATGTATGCTCTTCCTTCGCTCTATCGCCAGGGAAATTTTGCTCGCGTCAGCCTTTATGAAACTGATATTGCCACTTTAATCCATGACTACAAGCCTCAACTTGAGCCTCTATTTAATGAGCTTTCCCATTATCTTAGCGATACCGACCTTGCCGCTATAAAAGAGATTGTCGCCGAAATCCAACAGCGGATCGAACGCTTCCAGAAAAGCTCCGGCGAAATTCAATAAGCGATATAATAGAAATAGCAGAACTCAAAGAGTAGATAAGTCGTATTACGCATTAGCAGCTTTTGCATTAAGTAATTATATGAATTACAATTGTCAATGAAATTGCGTATAGCAAGAATTGCAATGCTTTACTTTAAAGGAGAGAGCGATATGAGTAATGAAACTGGCAGACCCCAGGAAGGTGATGTAGTCATTGAGAGCAAAGGCACAGGATCGATAACGGTCATTCCTTCAACGCCCGGTCCTACTAAGAAAGCTTCGGACAGCATAGAGGAGATTGTCTCCTCGGCCAGGGAGTTAGCGTCAAAGATCCCTGATTCGATAAGCAAAGCGATTGAGCGCGCTCTATCGGCGCGCGAGCATGTGGTAATGGTTCGCGTCAACGATGAAGCATTGCAGAAACTGGATCATCTGGTTCAAGCAGGGATCTTCAAGAGCCGATCTGAAAGCGCAGCGTTCTTGATCAGCGAAGGCATCAAGGCTCAAGAACCGTTATTTGAGCGCATCAAGCTGAAGATCGCGGAGATTGAGCGGTTGCGCGCAGAGCTGCGCAATATTGTTAGCGAAGAGATCTGACGCCGGTTAAGGGGCCCCCTTAGCTGCGCTACTTCGGCGGCCGGTAAGTCGAGACCGGAAAGGTTGCCGAAGTAGCGCAGCCGGTGAAGTTTTCACTGACTTGCCTGCTACAGACCGACTCGCCGCTGTTCGCGTCCGTAGCAGTTATACCGTTACGATACTTTTGCCGTTTTTGCCGGCAACGCAAAGACGGCAAAAGGGACATTTCTACCAGTGCTCTCTTACCAGTTTGGGAATGGTCGTGAAGGCTGCCAGACTGCGGCGCTTCAACATGACCATCAGCAGTTCAAAGCCGACCCAGAAAAAGTAGATCAGGGTCACTATCCACTTTACCCTGCTCGCCAAGATCTCCGTCTGCCTGACGCTTACTTTGAATACCTGAGCAATCCACAGAGTGAACTGATTTGAGTGAACATCGGGGCCGAGCGGCTTTTCCAGGCCTGAGAAAACGAATTGAATCGCCCAGAGCGAAAACAGTATCGTCGCCTCATACCAACTGAACCGCATATTGGCCAGCAGCAATAGGCCGAGCAGCGACTGCGCCATAGTCAGGATTATCTCCAGTTGCTGATGCTCATCGAAGACAATTGGCTCAATCTGGCCACGAGAAAAGGCATAAACAATCGGCAGCATCGCTACCAGCATTGTCCACTGGTTGATATTTGACGAGACCATGTTCATCAGCGCCATTGACGCTGTATCGACGCGGCGCGCCCAGTAGAAGGCGCTCACTTTTTCCGGGAATTCTGACAGAAAAGGGGAGACCCACTGCACAAAGACAAACTGCGAGATGCCTATGCCAATAGCCAGCGCCAGCATTGAGTCCAAAAACGGGTGAGCGACGAAATAGAGTATCACACCGCCGGCGACGAAGAGCATTACTATGATGCTGTTGCGAACGGCGCGGCGCTGCGAGAGGATAAATCGAGGTACCCTCTCCATATCTTCAAGCTTCTCCTCGCTCTGCGGAGGGATCTTGTTGAGGAAGACGAGATAGGCAGCGTATATGCCGATCAGGATCAAACTGTCGTACCATTCCAGGGTGCCCTTAAAGTAGATGAAAAAGAAGTATGCGATTGGCGGCAGCAGCGATGACACCTCCACAGCATGTTCATCTTCAAGATTGATGTGGCCAAGCGATCTTCTATATCTTCTGCGGTGGAAGATAGCTGCTGTGACGTAGATCATAGGCCAGCCCAAACCGACGAGCAGGCGCAGACTGCCGGTGAAATTGGCCGTCATCAGGTGAATATTAGCCGGATTCTTGCCCGCCTCCCAGGCGATCACGGCTTCAACGGCAAATTCGGGCAATGTTTGCAGCCAGGCGAGAATTGCCAGGGCCAGCCCTTGAGAGATCAGGAACTGCGCCGATTCTGCCCCCCAGGCAATGATTATTGCCGAGCCCAGAACGGCGGGAAATGTCCATATAGCTGAGACGGCGCCCGATACAAACCCAAGCGCCGCTGTACCGAATTTAGATAATAGATGGGAGAGTTTTACTGCAATGCCTAAAAGTGATTGCATGAGTTATATTCTCGTTCTACGTTCTGCATTGAAGATCAAGCGTCGAACGCCTTCAGTTTTCAACCACAAGATAAGCTTACGGCATTTGTTGTGCTCAGACGTTGAACTGAGTGGCGCTGCCATAGCTCATCATTGCGCTCAGGGAAGTCAGCGCGATAATGGGCCCCTCTACTCTCCTGACGCGCCAGCGCCGCTTCTGCTATAAGGCAGGCGACGGTTATAAAGTTAAGCGTGCTCCGGTTAGGGGCCCTCTGGCGCAACCGATCGAGTTCGCCGATGGCCTCTTTGAGGCCATCGGCGGTCCTTATGATGCCGACCTTTTCCCACATTAGACTGCGCACCCGCTGCTTGATCGGCTCATCGATGCGCCAGTCCTCAATCGGCCCTTTGACAGGGGCCCGTTGTGGCCTCTTTCCTTGCGCGGGAGATTCCCTCAGCGCCGCTGCGCCGGCGCGCGCGCCGAACACCAGTCCCTCCAGCAGAGAATTGCTTGCCAGTCGGTTCGCCCCGTGGACGCCGGTGCAGGCCACCTCTCCGGCAGCGTAGAGCCCCGGCAGACTCGTCCGTCCGTGCACATCGGTCTGAACTCCGCCCATAATGTAATGGGCTGCCGGGCTGACGGGAATCGGTTGCCGGGTAATATCGATCCCGTAGCTCAGGCAGGTCTGATAGATCCTGGGGAATCGCTGGCGCAGGAAAGATTGCTTGAGGTGGGTCATATCAAGATATACGGTAGAGCTCTTTGTCCGCGCCATCTCCATCACTATCGAGCGGCTCACTATATCTCGCGGCGCAAGCTCTGCCTTCTCATGATAATTTGGCATGAAGAGCTCGCCCGCCTCATTGCGCAACACTCCCCCTTCTCCTCGCATGGCTTCGGTCAGCAAGAAGCGCGGAGCGCCTGCGACGTTGAGCGCAGTCGGATGGAATTGCACAAACTCCATATCGCTCAACGCGGCTCCCGCCAGATAGGCCATAGCCATCCCGTCGCCGGTGGCAACATCGGGATTCGTCGTTTGCGAATAGAGCTGGCCTGCTCCACCTGTGGCTAAGATAACTGCGCGGCCGGTTAACTGCTCCCTCTGGCCGGTGCGCGAATTGATGTAGCAGATGCCGGCGCAGCGACCGTTTTCAACAATCAGCGATTCGGCAATGGCATGAGAAGCGAGAGTGATATTGGGGATCTTATTTGCGTGAGAGAGGAGCGCGCGCACGATCTCGCGGCCGGTTGAATCGCCATGAGCGTGAATCACTCGCCGCCGCGAATGAGCTGCTTCCTGGGTGAACGCCAGTTTTCCTTCTGCGCGATCAAATTGCGCCCCCCATTCGATCAGCCGGTTGATATAGCAGGGGCCCTCTTCGACCAGGACGCGCACTGCTTCCCGGTCGCATAGACCGGCGCCGGCGTTTATCGTATCCTGGAAGTGAAGACTGATCTCGTCGGTTTCGCTGAGGGCAACGGCAATTCCGCCCTGAGCATACTCTGTGTTGGACTGGCTCAGGCGGTCTTTGGTCAGCACAAGCACTGTGGCGTCGCGCCCAAGTTCGATTGCGGCACATAGCCCGGCAATGCCGCTGCCTATAACTATGAAATCAACACTCTCGACCATTACGTCCGACGTCTTACGTCCGACGTCGAACGTCGGACGTAAGACGTTTTTCATTCATCCCCAGAATGACTTTCCTCGCCCTGCTCCCAGCGGTATCTTTGGCAACTTGTTTCCCAGCAGCAGGCGCATACTATCTTTGAGCAGGTGTTTGATCTGCGAATATCGCTCATCATATTGATGGATATTCAACAGCCTCTCAATCTCTTTATATTTCGCTCCAACTGTTTTGCCTGATACGCCGTAGTTGGCCCCCACCGACGATTGCGATCCTTCAAGGAAGTTCAGCAGAACTACTATATACTCTACGCAAGCTGCCCAGGTAGCGGCCGTGCCACTCACTTTCGCTTTGCGCTTAAAGTCGCGCCAGAGCTTTACGCCGCCCAATATCTCTCCTATCAAGAACTCTTGCTCGATCATTGAAGTGATGAACAATCGCTCGACTTCATCGCAGTGTTTAAGGCCGATAATAGGGATCGGTTCTTCGTTGGAGTAGAACCTCCACACATTAGCATCAACGAAACTCTCGTCGTCGGCCTCTTCGCCATCTCTTATTGCTCCAACGTCCAGATTCTCGATACGGTATTCTTTGCGATGCGGCTTGAGATTGACAGTGGTTTTCGTCAGGAGCACCTTTCCGCCGGGATCGAAGCAGTTGATGAATGTCTCGACGACCTCATCTCCGACGCATTTGATTGCCGTTCTAAGATAGACATCGCCGTAAGACAGTCCCAGTATATTGAAGAAGAACGGCATGCCGTAGAGTTCCAGAGCGATCTCGGCGCGGCTGCCCGGCGCAAGCAGCTCTCTAAGCCCTTTCTCATTGTTCGCCGGGACGACTTCGATCAATCGATTGAGCGGCTTCCTCATCTCGCTTATAAGCCTTTTAGCGCCCTCGCCGAGTTGCGATTGATCAAGCTCAGCAACATCCACCAATCTCGTTGCTCCAGCGCCTGACCCCTGTTTCTTCTCCCGTTTGGCGCTCTTCGTCAGAGATTCGGCGACAAGAGCGGCCACCGGATACTTAACCGTGACGGCAACATCATTGCCGATCTGATCCGGGTTGATTGTTTCAGAGATTGTTGGAATCGGCATATCCAGCGCAAATGCCGCTCTGTGCCTGGCGACGAAAGCCGAAACTGCATAGAGGCAGGCGCAGAGCATCTCCATCTCCTGCGCATTCAGCTCGCGGGATTCTCCGTTCACCAGCCTGAAGAAGGCAGGATAGGCCAGCGGATCGGCTATTTCCCAGCCGTGCTCGGCGATCTCGTCCAGGGCGCGCCCGCCGATCTCGTCAGCTCTGCCGAATACCACAGACATAGAGTCCATCTCTTTCATCAGTAGCTTCGATGCTCGCCCTTGACTGAGATAGGCGTCTTCAAGGTTCTTCAACTTAAAATAGATGGCCAGGCCGTAGGTCTGTCTTCCATTGCCCATCACTACCGCATAAGCTGTCCCTGCGCCCCAGCGGTTAATCTCGATTGTCAGCGGCTGAGAATCTGTCAGATGTTCCCACGGAGCGCTGTGCCAGTAGTTTGCCGCTGCTTTGAATAGTTTGGCGCACAGTTCAGGTGTGACCCCCTCGCCGGCGAGATAGCTGGGGCCCCCAATGCTCTTCAGGTAGCCCTCCATATCCTTTATGACGAGATCTATCTCGCCGATCTTTGATTGATAGGATACGGTGATGCCCAGCGGCTGGAGCACTTCTTGCAAAAGGTTCTGTAGTTTTTTATTACACACAACTATCCGGCCCGGACGCAGTGGCGAGCCTATCATTGGGCGCTGCATGGTTTTGACCAGGTTGTCGAGTGCGGCATTGATTGGGGAGCCGGGCTCGACGACTTCGCTTCCCAGCACTGTTCGATTGGATGGATTGATCCATAGAATGACGTCCGGGTAGTATCTGGACCTGCCGAGCGGTTTTATCGCTATCTTGATCTTGCGCCTGTCGCCCGCCCAGGTGGTCTGTGGATTTAGCGGTAGCTGACTGAGTTTATCAACTGTCTCCTGATTGAGCATAGCAGCTCCTTTCGTCATCTCAGTATTGTAACTAAATTTTCATACAATGCTCAACTGGACAATCGTAGAAAGACATTGCTTGCGCTGTTGTTTTTAAGCGATTGGGATAAGTTCTCCGTTGCGGAACGGTTTAGGTGTGTCGTTGCTAAATCGAAACACGCGACTGTGGGACAGTAGAATAGAACGCGGACGGACGCGGATCAAGCAGATAGTCGCGGATCAGATCAGCGTCTATCCGTGGTATCCGTGTCATCCGCGTTCTATCTCTATGTGTACAGCGCGCCTCTTTTGCCTTTTGATTCTATCCCGGATAGAATACTCATTCTATGGGGTTGAATCTTAAACCAATCGATCTTCATCGGGAAGAGCGCCAGCGGTCTCTGCTTGGCCTTAGTCTCGACGATATGAAGCAATTGCTCGAAGGGCTGGGCCAGCCGCAATACCGCGCCAGACAGCTCTTTGCCGCGCTGTACCGGCGACGCATCTCGTCTCTGGATAGATTGACCGAGTTTTCAAAGGAGCTGCGAGCAAAGCTCGATTGCGCGATGAAGATTTCGCCTCTTGAAATAGATCGGGTATTCACTTCCGGCGATGGCACACGGCGTTACTTGATGAGATTGGGCGATGGCGAGCGGATAGAGGCGGTATGGATACCGGAGCCGCGCCGCGATACGATTTGCATCTCAAGCCAGGTGGGCTGTCCACTGGCATGCGATTTTTGTATGACTGCGCGGCTGGGCCTCAAACGCAATCTGAGCGCGGGAGAGATTGTGGCTCAGGTCAGCATTGTGCTCAGCGAGGTTTACGGCGAGGGGGCCCAACCGCCGCATGGAGTTAATGTAGTAATGATGGGCATGGGGGAGCCTCTGCTCAACTATGATAATGTGATGCGGGCGATCAAGTTGATGAGCGACCCGGCAGGGTTATCAATCTCGCCGCGTCGGATCACTCTTTCAACCGCAGGCATAGTCCCGCGCATTTATGATCTCGGCCGCGAACCGGCGCGGCCCCGACTGGCAATCTCTCTTACTGCCACGACTGATGAGCTGCGCGATAAGCTGTTGCCCATTAACCGGCGCTACCCGCTGGCAGAGTTAATGAGGGCGAGCCGCGAGTTCCCTCTTGAAGCGCGCGAGCGCATCACATTTGAATATGTGATGCTTGATGGCATCAATGATAGCGATAAAGATGCGCGCCGGCTGGTTCGACTGCTCAGCGGAATACGCGCAAAGGTCAATCTCATCCCGCACAATCCCGCTCCTGAACTGCCTTTTCACTCTTCACCGCTTGAACGCATAGTTCACTTCCAGGAGCTGCTGGCTGCAAGGGGGCTCTCCGCTTTCATCCGGCGACCGCGAGGAGTTGATGTAGCTGCCGCTTGCGGACAACTGGCCGCCAGAATCGAGTTGCCGGTTTTGAGCGGCGCTGAACCCGGTCGGTAATCCTTGCAGGCAATCTTCAACGTTCGATGCTCAACGTAGAACGTAGAACCTATCAGCGGCTCGCCGCTTTGGCGCGCGTCAAATGAGATTTGCGAGGCTTGCGAACCCTGCCGTTGCTGCTTGAGTTATATGATGAAATCTTTTTGCTGAGAGTATTGCGATGAATCCTTAACTCGGCAGCGGCCTTGCAAATATTGCCTCGGTGCTTTTCCAGCACGTTTAATATGAATCGCTTCTCAAACTCTCTGACAGCATCCTCAAAGAAGATGCCGTGATTGATCATCTCATTTACTAGAGCTTCCAGCTTGTCTTTCATTGGAGCCCCTCCCCATTCCATCGCGTTTGCCCCATATCTCTTGTAGTTTGTTATAGCCTTCGGTAAAACGCTCTCTCATATCGCCTGGTGAGACGTAGGTAATAACACGCGCGCCGTAGATCAAATAGGGGGCCAGTTGCGCGCGTTCGACGGCATCGAATTTCACCGGAAAGGCAGTCAAGGCAAGATAGACCGCTGAGCACAACAACCAGCCGCGCAGCAGCCCGAACCCTGCTCCTAACAGGTGATCCGTCCAGTCCAGTCCTGTGCGCTTGAGCGTGCGACGCCAGCCGTGCGAGATCCACATCCCGATCAGGAGAATGCTGAGAAAAATAGCAGTGAAACCGAGAAACAATGCTGCGCGCGGCGTATCAACAAAACCTTCAAATAATGGCGCTGCTTTCGAGTAATAACGGGCCGCCAGCAACAGCCCGGCTGCTACTGCCGCCAGCGAAATTGCCCCGCGAAGAAATCCTTTTGCTGCGCTGCTGATGACCGAGGCTGCCACTATTGCCAGCACTGCCAGATCCAGCACTGTCATCTTGAAAACTTTCTGTCAATCACCTGCCGACTCCCCTAGAGACTTCTCTTCCAGCTCCCTCCCAACCAGTATTCGGTAAGCCTCCAGATACTTGGCGCTGGTCGCTTCGATCACTTCAGGCGGCAGCTCAGGCGCAGGCGGTTGCTTGTTCCACTGAATAGACTCCAGATAATCGCGCACATACTGCTTGTCATAAGACGGCTGCGGACGGCCTGCCTGATAGCTTTCAGCCGGCCAGAACCGCGAAGAGTCAGGCGTCAAGACCTCATCTACAATTATCAGCTTGCCATCGGCAATGCCAAATTCAAATTTAGTGTCGCAAATAATAATGCCTCGCTCTGCGGCGTAGCGAGATGCTTTTGCATAGACTCTCAAACTGAGATCCTTTAGCTTGTCCGTCAACTCGCGCCCGATAATATTGGCCATCTCATTTTCAGAGATGTTCTGGTCATGCCCGGTATCGACCTTCGTGGCGGGAGTGAAGATAGGCTCCGGCAGCCTTGACGATTCAACCAGACCGGCAGGCAATTTGATGCCGCATACCTCGCCTGTCTGTCTGTACTCTTTCCAGCCGGAACCTGCTAGATAGCCGCGCACAACACATTCGATCGGCACAACGTTGGCGCGGCGAACAAGCATAGAACGGCTCTGAAGTTGCTCTTTGTATTCTCTCAGCGCGGTTGGGAAGCTATCCACCTCCGCCGAGATCAGATGATTCTCGACAATATCTGAAATATAGTCGAACCAGAAGAGAGATATCTGCGTGAGCACCTCTCCTTTGCCGGGTATCGGATTGGGCAGCACGACATCGAACGCTGAGATGCGATCTGTGGCGACGATCAGCAGCTTGTCCTCAACCTCGTAAACATCCCGCACTTTGCCTCGCCGGAATAACTTCAATCCAGGAATATCAGTCCTTGCAATCTCCATTGTGTTATCTTCGATTTCCTTCCTTCTGGTGTGATCTAACAGTCAATTTGCCCTCAACACTCCCACCGAATATATCGAGGGCCCCCCATGTGTAGCACTAATGCTCTTACAAAACAGCAGGCATACTAGAGACAAGCAAAAGTTTTGTCAAGTGTTAAACAGCATTTTTCTTCTGTCTTTGCCAAGCCGGTTCCGCCCGCCTATAATTTTGATCTTTGAGACCTGGGATAGGTTGTGTTCATGTTAAACATTGCTACAAGCTGTGGTTGAAAGCGGCCTCTGGAGCCAGTTTTCAGCTACTATTCGATGGGAAAAAATTTTTATGGACTTCAAATTGATCTCGGACTATCGGCCCCAGGGCGATCAACCTGAAGCTATCGCTCAACTGGTTCGCGGGCTGCGCGATGGCGAGAAGCATCAAGTTCTGTTAGGGGCCACCGGCAGCGGGAAGACGTTTTCTGTGGCGCGCGTCATTGAAGAAGTGAATCGCCCGGTGCTGGTGATGGCTCATAACAAGACGCTGGCGGCGCAGCTCTATCAGGAGTTCAAGAGCTTCTTCCCTCACAACGCGGTTGAATACTTCGTCAGTTATTATGATTACTATCAGCCGGAAGCCTACGTGCCCGCGACAGACTCTTACATAGAGAAAGAGGCGACCATCAATCAAGAGATAGACCGGCTGCGCCTTTCGGCCACTCGCGCACTGTTCGAGCGCAGAGATTGCATAATCGTCGCCAGCGTCTCTTGCATCTACGGGCTTGGGGACCCGGATGCTTATTACGGCATGCTGATGTTCCTGGAAAAGGGGCAGCAGATCTCGCGCACAGAGATACTGAAGCGCCTGGTCGAGCTTCAATACGAGCGCAATGACGTTTCATTCGAGCGCGGCACATTCCGCGTGCGCGGTGATGTGATAGAGATCTATCCCTCCTATCAAGATCAAGCGATCCGCATCGAGATGTGGGGAGATGAGATAGATCAGATCTGCGTTGTTGATCCGCTGCTCGGCGAAGTGCTCGATGTCCATCAACGGGTCCCCATCTATCCTAAGACTCATTATGTCATGTCCAGAGATGTGATTAAGCGGGCTGTGAGGACAATCAAAGAGGAGCTTGAATGGTGGGAAGAAGAGTTGACCGGGCAAGGGAAACTCGTCGAAGCTCAGCGCATCCATCAGCGCACAATGTACGATCTGGAGATGATCAAAGAGCTTGGCTTCTGTCGCGGAATCGAGAATTATTCGCGCCATCTGACCGGCCGCAAACCGGGCGAGCCGCCGCCGACGCTGCTCGATTACTTGCCGCGCGATACCGTCGTGATAGTAGACGAGAGCCATCAGACAATCCCCCAGATACGAGGGATGTATCACGGAGATCGCTCGCGCAAGTCTACTCTTGTCGAATACGGCTTCCGCTTGCCCTCCGCGCTCGACAATCGGCCGCTGAGCTTTGAGGAGTGGGAACAGCGCGTTGGCCAGGTCATCTTCGTCTCTGCCACTCCTGGACCGTATGAATTGACCAAGACCGGAGGGGCCTTCATCGAACAGGTGATTCGCCCTACGGGATTGGTCGATCCGGAGACGGAAGTGCGACCGGTCCGCGGACAGATCGATGATCTGCTGGAAGAGATACGCACGCGCTCAGCGCGCAACGAGCGTGTGCTTGTCACTACGCTGACGAAGAAGATGGCCGAGGACCTAACGGACTACTACACCGAGGTCGGAGTGAATGTTCGCTATCTGCATTCAGATATAGAGACGCTTGAGAGGATCAAGATCCTGCGCAATCTGCGGCGTGGCGAGTTTGATGTACTTATTGGAATTAACCTGCTGCGCGAAGGGCTTGATCTGCCGGAAGTCTCGCTTGTCGCTATTCTCGATGCCGATAAGGAAGGGTTCCTGCGCTCGGAATCGGCGTTGATTCAGACAATCGGGCGAGCGGCTCGAAACGTAAATGGCAAAGCGATACTCTATGCCGACACAATGACCGAATCGATGCGCCGGGCAATTGCAGAAACCAATCGCCGTCGCGCCAAACAGGAGGCTTATAACCGTGAACACGGCATTACTCCGCAAACGATTGTTAAGGCAATAGAGGCCACCTTGATCAGCGCCATTGAAGCGGACTATTTCAAGGTGCCACTTGATCTGGATCAATATGAAGAATACAGGCCGGAGAATATAGAAGAGACAATTGCCAGGCTTGAGGCGGAGATGCGCGAAGCGGCGCGCAAGTTGGAGTTTGAGCGGGCCGCCGAGCTGCGCGATCGCATCAAGTATCTTCGCCAGCGAGAGATGGAACTGACTTGACACTCCCCATAGCGAGGCAGCTTAGCGGGTACCCCGGCCAGGGGATCCCTGTTTCAACGAGGTAGGAGGTAATTTCAAAACAGGTGAGACGCTTCAAATTTGGCGGCTGCCCCCAATTGCCTATTCCCATAGCCTCTGAATTATTGTATACTCTCCGCCTTTGCTGAGATGGTAGTGAATAACCTATTAGGCTACTGGTTGCTCTCGAAACTGTCTCACGCTTTTTATATGGAGGATAATTGGTCAACCGCCTTGCTCTGAAGGGCGAGGCTTGCGATGAGGGTAGCAACTGAACCGGAAGGTGTGGGGTTGACTGGACTGATGAGAACTGGGAGCCGCAAGGCGTTTCGACCAGCGTATCTACCCGAATTTAGCTATAAGTACCCTGGGATGCTTCACTAGTCCCAGGCTCTACGGCAGAACCCTTGAATGCCATGATAGATGCACTCTATCTAAGCTGAATTCGGCTTGTCGAAGTGAGATAACGAGTTTGCCGGTTCTCGGCTGTTTGTCAGCATAAAAACCGGCAACTACACTAAAAGAGAAAGGAGCCGCCTTACGGCGGGTGAAGCTCCTCTACGGCATTAATGCCGTCAGACACTTCACTTCGGTTGATGGATCAAAAGGGATTTACCTTGTGGTTAACAGGACTATCCTGTTCCGGTAAGAGCACTCTTGCTCGCATTCTTGAAGATGATCTCAGAAATAGAGGACTTAAAGTAGAAGTTTTGGATGGCGATGTTGTGCGAACTAATCTCAGCAAAGGCTTAGGCTACAGCAAAGAAGACCGTGATACTAACATCAGGCGCATCGGGTTTGTTTGCCACCTGCTTTCGCGCAACGGCGTTGTGGCAATCGGCGCAGCTATCTCTCCCTATCGCGATGTGCGCAGAGAGATCAGGGAGTTAATAGGCGATTTCGTTGAGGTCTATGTCAAGTGTCCGGTTCAGGTATGCGCCCGGCGAGATATTAAAGGGCTCTATGCCAGGGCGTTGGCAGGCGAGATTAAGAACTTCACCGGGATCTCCGACCCTTACGAGGAGCCGCTGGAGCCCGATATAACCGTAGAGACGGATATAGAGCTTCCCGAACAGAGCGCAGAGAAGATTCTTCTATATCTGGAAGCGATGGGCTACATCCCGCCACGAATTGCGGATATTTATTCAGAAGAAGAGAATCGGTTAGTGGAAAAGCGACTTGAAGAACTAGGTTACCTGTGATCCGGTAGACGCGGGGATTATGAAGCTGCTCGACAAGTTCAAATCGAAGAAAGCGCGTCGCGTGCTGCTCGTTGGGCTGGACGGCACGCCTTATACTCTGGTGAAGAGATCTATCCATGAAGGGGTGATGCCTAATCTTAGCCGGCTTGTCGATCAGGGCACCCTTCTCCAGATGGATTCGTCGATCCCGGAGATCTCTTCGGTCGCCTGGTCCTCTTTTATGACCGGCTGCAACCCGGCCAGCCACGGCGTTTTCGGCTTCGTCGATCTGCTGCCCAATTCATACAAAACCTACTTCCCTAATTCAGGCGCTATAAAACGGGAAACATTGTGGGAGATTCTGGGCCGACATGGCAAACGCTCTGTTGTGATCAATGTGCCATCGACCTATCCGGCCAGGCCGCTAAATGGGATATTGATCGCCGGATTTGTCGCGCTGGATCTTGCTAAAGCAACTTACCCGCAGGCGCTTACAGAGAGGCTTGAGCAATGGGGCTATAGAATAGATGTGAATGTGGCTCAGGCGCGTACATCGTTAGCGGCATTTGTATCCGACCTGTTTGAAACACACCAGAGGCGAGTGCAAACGATCTTTCGGTTGTTCGATACAGAGCCCTGGGACCTTTTTATAGGCGCAATTACCTGCACAGATCGTTTGCAACACTTCCTCTGGATTGCCGGCGAGCAGCCTGATCATCCATTTCATCGCGCATTCATTGATTATTACAAGCAGGTAGATGATTTCTTAGGCAAGATGGCCGAGCGTGTGACTGATGACACGCTCTTTATGATCATGTCAGATCATGGCTTCACCCGGCTGGAAAAGCAGGTCTATCTCAATTCCTGGCTGCGCGAGCGGGGGTACTTGAAGTTTTCCGCCTCGCCGGCTAAATCGCTGGAAGATATTCTCCCTCAGACAAAGGCATTCGCCCTTGATCCGGGGAGGATCTATATTAACCTCAAGGGAAAATTTCCCAGGGGCACGGTAGAGCCAGGCGCGCAGTATCGTGATCTTTGTGCACAACTGAAGGAAGAGATCCTACAGATTTACGATGGATCAAGGCGCGTCATCAAACGAGTCTTCTCCAAAGAGGAGGTCTATTCGGGGCACTACATTGATCGAGCGCCGGACCTGCTTGTTCTTTCAGAATGGGGCTATGATTTAAAAGGGGCTATTAATAAAGATTGTCTTGTGGACCGCGAGCATTTCACCGGAATGCACACCGGCGATGATGCTATGCTCTTTATTAACTCAAAAGCAGTAATAAATAAACGACCGAGCGTAATCGATGTGGCCCCCACGATACTTGCTGCAACAGGCATCTCGCCAAAAGAGTTGATGGAAGGTTCATCTTTGTTGGCTGATTGAAACGTTCTACGTTCTATGTTCCATGTTCGATGTCTAATCTTCAACCTAGAACGTAGAACGTAGAATGTAGAACGTATGCGACGCAAAGCAGTTGTCATTGGCCTCGATGGGGCCACTTTCGACATTATCGACCCATTAATAGAAGCCGGGCATCTGCCTAACCTTGAGCGATTGATCAAGGGCGGGTGTCGAGGCCGTCTTGAATCTACCATCATACCTAACAGCTTCCCCGGATGGACATCGTGTTCTACCGGCATCGGCGAAGGCAATCACGGCATCTTCTCTCCGCTGGTGCGCGGCGAGGACAATTTTTCTCTGCGACCGATGAGCGCCGCCGACATCCGAGCAAAAACGATCTGGGAGATACTCAGCGAAAGAGGCAGGAGAGTCGGCGTGATAAATGATCCCTGTTCTTACCCGCCGGCTCCCGTCAACGGTTTCTTGATCTCAGGCATGCTCTGGCCCGGGCCGCCCTGCCCTTACTCTTTCCCGGAGAGCTTGCAGCAGGAGATAGAATCAGAAGTTCCCGGCTACATAGTTGACGTTGATCTGGCCGATAAGAGCAAAGAAGAGATATTCTCTCAGTTGCGCCTATCCATCGAAAAGCGATTGAGCGCCGCGCTTCACTTTATGAACAGTCGAGAGTGGGATCTGTTCTGGATTGTCTTCACCGAATCGGATCGCGCTCAGCATCGGTTCTGGGCCGATATGGATCGGATGCACCCTGTTCACAGTAGGGAACAAGCCGAGAGATTCGGCAATTGCATATTTGAGATCTATCGGGAGCTAGATCGCTGCTTGGGCGAGATTGTCAATGCCTGCCCTGAATCCGCTGCGGTCTTTATAGTTTCAGATCACGGCTTCGGTCCACTCTATTCATCATTCGATATTACGCGCTGGCTGATTGATGAAGGATTCCTTGCGCAGAAGGGCGAAAAGGCGCTCTTGAAGCGGATCCTGGGCAAGATCGGCTTGCTTGAAGAAGCGACTCTTGTCTATCGAGGCTTGAAGAGGTTCCGACAAGCAGAGCCTAAATATGGCCCCGATAAATTGCAACAGCAGAGCGAAAGCATAGATGAAATTTATTCTGATGTGGACTGGTCAAAGACGCGCGCATATTATACTCTGGATAATTGCATCAGGCTGAACCTTAAAGGGAGGGAGCCGCAGGGGATAGTCGAGCCGGGAAGCGAAGAGAAGGCATTGGGGGCCCTTCTCAAAGAGAAGCTTTCGACTCTGCGCTTCCCCAACGGCAAAAAGGTCTTTCGCGCTGTTTCGCTGAAACAGGAAGCCTACTGCGGGCGCGCTGTGGATCTAGCGGCAGACTTGATCATCCCAATAGATTACGGCGCATACCGCGGCCCGGCGGATTTCGCTCAATATGTCTCGGTAGAGAGCCATAACACAGGCGAGCACACTCCTGACGGAATATTCATCGCCTGGGGCGACGGCATTGAGAGTGGCAAGCAGATTGTGGGCGCGCATTTGCGGGATATTGCTTCAACTGTGCTCTTCTATTTGGATGAACCGTTGACTGAAGAGATGGAAGGCCGAGCGCTTCTGGAAGCTTTCAGTGATAGTTTCAAATCCAATCGCCGGATTCGCCGATCAGGCACATCGTTCAAAGATAATTTGCCGAAAGGCGCCGATTCCGGCGACCGGGAGAAGATTGAAGAGAAGTTGAGGGAACTGGGGTATATTTGATTTCTATAGCGTTTAAGAAGAATAGTTTCTCGGTTCGGGCGCCAAGCGCCCTCAAAACAAGTTTATTTTCGAATCGTTTTGAGGGCGCTTGGCGCCCGAACCAGCCGCAATCTTTTTCTAAAACGATGGAGGTAGTTTGGCTGGCAGAGTTTTAATCATCGGCCTGGATGCTGGCACATTCGACATACTGCTTCCGTTTGTCGAGCGCGACCTGATGCCCAATCTCCGGCGTCTGATCGAAAACGGCGTCTGCGCTACTCTCAGGAGCACCGTGCCTGCCGTCACTTCTCCTGCCTGGCCGGCGATGGTAACCGGTCTCAATCCGGGCAAGCTCGGCCTGTTTGCAATGCTCAATAAGAGAGTGGGGGCCCAATATGACTTTGCCGTCGCCAGCAACTGCTATCACCATCGAGCAATCTGGTCGCTGATCGGCCGGTATGGGAAACGGTCGATTGTATGTAATGTCCCGGTGACCTACCCGCCCGCGCCGATTAACGGCTGCCTTGTTTCCGGCATGCTCACGCCTAAAGGACAGCTATGCACATACCCGTCAGCTCTAATGTCAGAACTCGAGGCCAAGGGATTGCTTATAGACTGGGAGGCCCAGAGAGATATTGACTCAACTATCGCGCTGGCCGATGAAGAGACTCGCCTTGCGCTCTTTTTAATGGAGAATAACGAATGGGATCTCTTTATGACGGTCTTTCGCGCTACCGACATGATCTTTCACCTGTTCCCGGAAAGAGAGCGAGAGGTCGAGGCGCTCTTTGCCAGAGTAGACGCCCATCTAGGGCGATTGATTGAACGAGCAGACGAACAGGACACCGTGTTTGTCGTTTCCGATCATGGAATGACTTTGCAGCATGAGGTCATCAATGTTAACTCTCTCCTTCAACAAGCCGGGCTGCTGAAAAAGAGAGAAGCCGAAAAAGATGCTTTGAATTTTGCTCACTCAGTGATAGAAAGGGTTAAGCAGAACCGTCTGCTACAGAACCCGATCTTTAAAAATCCGCTGACGCGCAAGCTTTCTCAGCAGATCAGCCAGCGGGTCGAAAGCAAGCGAATAGATTATGGCCGTGACGGGCGCAGGCTCTCTCGCCTCGCCCAGTCGCAGATCGATTGGTCGGGGACAAAGTGCTTCTTTGTCGATCTCGGCTACGGCTCAGGCGTATATCTGAACTTAAAAGGCAGAGAGCCTGAAGGGACAGTCGAGCCAGGGGAAGAGTACCAGGCGCTGCGCAGCCATATCACCGAGCTTCTGTCTCAACAATCAGGCGTGATTGTGAGAAGGCGCGAAGAGGTATACAGCGGCCCCTTTGTCGAGATGGCCCCCGATCTGCTGCTGTGGACAAGCGATGAGAAACTGGGCCTGGACGCTAAGTATCTGGACCTGCCTGTTCGTCAGAAGCGCGAAACGAAGGTCTACCACCACACCGGCAGAGGCATCCTTATTGCCTGTGGGCCCGATATTCGCAGAGGCTGTGATCTGGACCGGGCGAGCATCTTTGATATCGCTCCAACAGTGCTCCACCTGCTGGGCGCGCCGCTGCCTGATGATGTGGATGGCGCTGTCTTGAGACGGATATTTAGGGAAGATTCAGAGCTTGCCTCAAAGGCAGCCTCATTTCAACCGGCGCTCAGGTTGCCCGAGCAAGAGGTTGATGTAGAATCTGATGATGAAGTTATCAAAGATAGATTAAGAGATTTGGGGTATTTGCACTGAACCTCGTTATAAACTATGAGAGATAGTCCCAGAGTTTTAGTTATAGGCATAGATGGCGCTACATTCGATCTGATTGATAGATGGATCGAGCAGGGGCGCCTGCCGAATCTGAGCAGATTAATCCGAGACGGCGTGCGCGGACCGTTGCGATCTACTGTTATACCTAATAGCTTCCCCGCCTGGACATCTTGTGTGACAGGCGTCAACCCGGCCAAGCACGGCATCTTCAAGCCTCTCATCCGCAAAGACATTCACAGCTACGGGATGCAGGTCCTCAGCTCAAGGGATGTTCGTGAGAAGTGTTTGTGGCAGATACTGAGCGAGCACGGCAAACGAGTTGGAGTGGTCAATGTCCCCCCATTCTATCCGGCAATGCCTGTCAACGGCTTCTTTATCGGAGGCATGCTCTCGCCCGGACTGGAGAGCGATTTCACCTATCCTTCGGGCCTCATCCAGGAGATCATAGCTCATACCGGAGAATATATTATCGACATAAAGTCAAAGACCGGGCCCAAAGAGAAGATGAGAGATGACCTGCTGCGCTCGGTTGTCAAGCGCAGCGAGGCAGCTCGCTACCTGATGAGAAAGCAGGATTGGGATTTCTTCATGATCGTCTTCACCGAGACCGATCGGGTTCAGCACTACTTCTGGGCCGATATGGACCCGACGCATCCTGCCCATGACCCGCAGAGAGCAGCTCGATTGGGAAGCGCCATCTTCGATGTTTACAATCAAGTTGATAAGGCCGTCGGCGAACTGTTGCAGGAGATCGACAGCAACACTCAGGTGATCATCGTCTCCGATCATGGCTTCGGCCCACAACCGTTCTCATTCTATATTAATCGCTGGCTACAGGAGCGCGGGCTGCTTCATTTAAGAGGAAGGCAAGAACTATCACAGCAACTGAAGGCAATTGCCAGAGAGGCGCTCGCCTTTGCCAATCTGCTTGATCTGGCCAAACAGGGCAGAGAGAGATTGCGATCTAACAGCAATCATAATCACGCCGGAGAGTTGAATGGGCTCAATTTCAAGCGATCTGTCATAGATGATCTTATTGCCTGCATAGATTGGCCGAGGACGCTTGTCTATTCACTGGTGCCCAGAGGAATACGCATCAACTTGCGCGGGCGCGAGCCGCAGGGCATAGTCGAGCCGGGACGCCAGTACGATGAGCTGAGAGAGCATATCAAGCGCGAGCTGACGCAATTGAAATATCCTGAGACCGGCGAGCGCGTGTTTGAGACGGTGCTCTTCCGAGAAGAATGCCTGTTCGGCCCCATGCTTAAATTCGCGCCCGATATAATCACGGTAATGTCCATAGGTGTGCCTTCTTGTTCTATCGACAGTGAATCGCTCTTCGAGATCAACCGAGGGGCCACCGGCTCGCATACTGAATATGGAGTCTTTATTGCTGCCGGAGCAGGAATCAAACAGGGAGAGAGGATCTCCGGCGCATCAATCATGGATATTACTCCAACCGCGCTCTATTCGATGCGGGTGCCCCTGGGCGAGAACATGGACGGCAAAGTTTTAAGAGAGATATTCTCCGGCGATTTCCTCGCCGCGCGCGAGATCAAGTACCAGGCGGCGCTGGCAGCCACGTCGGTCGCGGAAGCGCCTTATACCGAGGATGAAGAGAAGAGGATAATGGAGAAGTTGATCAGCCTGGGGTATATAAGCTGAATGTTCTACGTTCGACGTTCTACGTTCGATGTTTAGCGTAGAATGTCGAACGTGGAACGTAGAACGTATCAGGAATGAGCAACACTAAGGTTATTGTCATAGGACTGGATGGCGCAACATTCGATGTCATCTTGCCCTGGATCGAAGAGAATAAATTGCCCGCGCTGGCAAGCGTCTATCGCAATGGCGCGCGCTCTCGCTTTTGCTCCACGCCTAATATTCATAGCGCCTCCGGTTGGACTTCGATAATCACCGGGCGCAATCCCGGCAAGCACGGCATCTACTACTTCTTCGAGCGCGACTTTGCCACCGGTCGCATGCGCTACTTCATCGGCGCCGATAGAAAAGGCAAGGCTATCTGGCATTATCTCAATGAAGCGGGCAAATCGGTTGGCTTGATCAATGTCCCGATGACCTATCCGGCGGAGCCGGTCAATGGCTTCATTATTGCCGGTTGCGATGCCCCAAGCATAAACAGCGGCGGCTTTGCCTATCCCCCTTCACTGGCTAAAGAGATCCTCTCGATCAGCAAGAACTATACAATAGCGCCGGATACAGCGCAGTTGCTGCGCGGCGAGAATAAACTTCTTGCAGTTGAAAAGTGGATCGAAGCGATTGAAGCGCGGGTGACGGTTGCCGAGAGGCTGTACCGGAAGAATCCGGTGGATTTCTTCATGGTCGTCTTTACCGCCTCAGATTGGGTGCAGCATAAATTCTGGAAGTATTTTGATCCGGCTCATCCCGACTATACCGAAGAGGGAGCGCGCAGATACGGCATCGCAATTCAAAGGATATTTGAAAAGCTCGATGAGGCTGTGGGTCGCCTGCTGGCTCTTGCCGATACCGAGACGAACATCTTTATCGTATCCGATCACGGATTTGGACTCAGACATGCGGCCAAACACTTCTTGCCCGGCTGGCTCGTTCAACAGGGATTGATGAATTACAAGTACGACATCACGGCCGGACATCTGCCACGAAGCCGATCAAGCAAAGCATTGCAGACCGTTGCCGGGCGCATGCAACAACTGTCCAGAGGCGCGTTGAAAAAGATCGCCCCATCTCTGTTTGCCGAGACGTCCGCCAACAGCAGGAAAGAGGCCCTCTTCTCCGCTATTGATTGGAGCCGGACAAAAGCCTATGTCGAATTTGACAATCTGCATTCGATCTGGATCAACCTGAAGGGGCGCAATCCTCACGGTATTGTCAGCCCCGGGCAAGAGTATGAACAGCTTCGCCAGCATATAATCGCTCTGCTATATCAATGGACTGATGCGTCGGGCAACAGGGTGGTCGAGCGCGCTTTCAAGCGGGAGGAGATATATAACGGGCCGTACACCGATCGCGCGCCTGACATACAGATATGGTGGAGCGATGGAGCAATGGCCGGCGTCGCTGTTAACTCTGAGACGGCGCCTACACTGGTTAAAGAAGAAGCGTGGAGCGGCAATCATCGACTGGAAGGAATATTGATGATGCAGGGGCCCCAACTTGGCCGTAGCCGATGGATCTCTCGCTCGTCTGTTACCGACGTTGTGCCGACGGTGCTCCATCTCTTTGGATTGCCTGTGGCCGAGGATATTGACGGGAAGATCCTGTTTGAAGCTCTTGAGCAAGTTTCAATCACCGAGACGGCTCCGGCGACCACAGTTGCAGATTCAATCTCTGATCAACAGGTGATCTTGACAAAAAGCGATGAAGAGCTGATCCGCGAGCGGCTTGAGAGTCTGGGGTACTTATAAATGGCGAGCGAAGGTAAAAAAGAGAGAGTGTTGATCATCGGGCTCGATGGCGCCACCTTCGATCTTATCGATCCGCTGATTGCGCGCGGGAAGCTGCCCAATCTTCAAAAGCTGATAGCCGATGGCGTCAGGGGCCCTCTTGAATCTACTATACCTGCCAATAGTTTTCCCGGCTGGACATCTTGCACCACCGGAGTCAATCCCGGCAAGCATGGCATCTATTACTCGCTCATTCGCCAGGAGAACAGCTATCTGCTCAAGCTGATGAGTTCTTCAGACGTGAAAGCGCGCCGCTTATGGCAGATCCTCAATCGATACGGCAAGAAGACCGGCGTCATCAATGTGCCCGGCGACTATCCCCCATCCGAGGTCGATGGATTCATCGTAACGGGGATGCTCACGCCCGGCCTCGATAGCCGCCTCACTTATCCTGAAAGCCTCAAGTCGGAGCTGCTCGAAGCAATCGGCGATTACATAATCGATGTTCCCATAAGCGATGCCGATAAAGATGAGATAATAGATCGGTTACATTATGCGCTCGACCGGCGAATTGCAGCGGCTGATTATCTGATGAAGCGGTTCGATTGGGACTTCTTTATGGTAGTGCTCACGGAGCTTGATCGCGCGCAGCATCTCTACTGGGCCGATATGGACGTTGAGCACCCGCTGCACACGCAGGAAGGGGGAGAGAAGTTCGGGCGCGCTATTGAGAGCGTCTATGAACATTGCGACCGTGGCATAGGAGAGCTGATGAAGAATATCGACTGGCAGACTCGTGTTCTTATAGTTTCAGATCACGGATTTGCTGCCCATTACAAACGGTTCTTCATCAATCGCTGGCTCCTGCAAAAGGGCTTATTGGCGCTTAAAGATGAATTTCGCTCAAACGGCCTGACAGCGAGGCTTGGAAGAAAAGTACGTTCTACGTTCTACGTTCTACGTTCTACGTTAGAGATTGAACATAGAACGTCGAACGTAGAACGTCGAGCGCCGAATGTCTCCAAATGGCAGCGAAAGATAGAGAATGAGAACTCCACCCTCAGCCGCATCGATTGGTCGAGAACTAAGATCTATTTCGCTCAGCATGGAGGATTGAGGGTCAACCTGCGCGGGAGAGAGCCGGAAGGCATCGTTGAGCCGGGCGCGGAGTATCAATCGCTGATCGAGCAAGTTCGCTCGGAGCTTCTCAAATTGCGCTTGCCCGACAGCAATCAGTTGATATTTGATCGAGTAGTCTCGAAAGAAGAGGTCTACTGGGGGCCATTCCTGGATAGCGCCCCCGACTTGATCCCTATCGGCAAAGAGCGCTGCCAGCTCTCTAAGGATATAGATCAAAAGCATCTCTTCATTGATATTCCGCGAGGCGGGCATGACAAATACGGGATACTGATTGCCAGCGGCCCGAATATAGCCAGAGGCAGAAAGATCGAAGGGGCCCACCTTATGGATATAACTCCAACAGCCCTTTATATGCTTGATTGCCCCATCACCGAAGATATGGACGGGCGCGTTCTGGAGGAGTTATTTGAAGAAGATTTTCCTAGTCGGCGACCCCTCAGAAGAGAGGGCCTGTCGCAGCTCCAGGCCGGTGACACAAGCGCATTCACTGCCGAAGAAGAGAGGGAGCTTGAAGAGAGATTGCGGGGACTCGGATATATCGGATGAACACCGGCGCGGCAAAACTCGGAGAATGCTTCGGGCGCAAGCCCGTAACAGCTTGCTATCAACCTAAGAATCTTCTGCTTATCTCTCTGGATACTCTCAGATTTGACTGCATAAGCGCCGAAGAGGACAAGCGATTGCTTGGGCCGCTGGCCGAGCTTGTGTCCACGCCAAACATAGACAGCCTCGCGCGCAACGGAGTGCGGCTGAGCCAGGCGATTAGCTCTGCTCCGTTTACTACGCCATCTCACGCCGCTATCTTCACAGGACTTTATTGGACCAAGCACAGGGTGATTCATCAGTACAAGACCCCTCTGAGCGCTCGCGCTTACACTCTGGCCGAACGGCTCAGAGATGCAGGCTTCGCCACCGGGCAGAACGCAGGCAAGGATAAAAATATTGGAGTGATGTTTGAAAGTGAAGCTGTGGGCTTAAGGCGCGGATTCGAGTTCTCCGCCTTCTCATCATCGCTTGAGCGCAAGACCAGGCGCTGGATCAAAAAGAACAAGAACCGAAGATGGTTCCTCTTCTTCCATACTTTCAACGTTCACTGGCCCTACGGCAAACGGATCAAGACAATAGACAGGCTGGTCAATGAAGCCTGGCAAACCGGCGATTGGACAGAAGTGAGACGGGTTTATATTGAGAATGCCAATCGAGTTGATGAGCTGATAGGCGAGTTACTGGATTTTCTGACAGAGATCGGAGAGATTGACGACACATTGATAGTTCTGCTGTCGGATCATGGAGAAGGCTTAAACAGCCTGTCTCCTATGCATGGCCCCATCAACGGCGGGAGAGAGGACATCATCCGAGTGCCCCTGATATTCTCCTGTCCTGGCCGCTTGCCTCAAGGGAAAGTTATACACGATCAAGTTCGCGCCGTAGACATCTTGCCGACGGTGATCGAGATGCTCGGCCTGAGCGTAAATCCATCATCAATGTTCGAGGCGGTAGCAGGGGAGAGTTTGCTGCCGTTGCTCCTGGGCGCAGAGCCGCAAAAAGAGCATCCGGCCTACTTTTGCGGCCATCTCAATGCAGATGATTTTGATCGTCCGCTGATGAAGGGGCTGCGCGCAAATGGATGGAAGCTGATTATTAACGATTGCTCGGCTGAAACAATCAAGAAGAGGGAGCGCGAGCTACGGGAGAATGCGAGGAAGTCGATGAAAGCCGATCTGAGGTTGGAGATTCTGCGCGACCTGCTTCGCCCCGAAGCGGCAGTCCAGTTGTACAACCTTAAGGAGGACCCATCTGAGAGCGCCAATCTTGCTGCAAGCTGCGGCGAAGTTGTTAACGAGATGACCGGCTTAATAAAGCTATTCCTACAAAGCGAGACTCATAATATAATGCCCGGCAGCGACCTGGAAGGTGAAGAGAGACTTAAAGAACAATTGAGAGACCTGGGCTACATTGCTTAGGGCTGGATATGAACACGATCCCCGATGCGCAGAGCTTAATCGAATTGCTTGAAGCCAGGACCGGCCAATGGCATGACTGTTCCCTTGATGAAGCAACAACCGGCGATACCGGCAATAGATTCTATGATCTTGCTGTTTCGATCCATCGCCGCAATTTCTTTCAGTGGGACAGGGAAGAGAAGGTGAGAAGAAGAGATATTTCATCTGACACAGTTGCGGAACTCAAGAGGGAGATCGATGATTCCAATATGCAGAGGGCCAGACTGGTCGAGGGCCTGGATGAATTGTGCGTGTCACAGCTCAATCTGGTTGAGCGCGATGATTGGTCCAACCTGTTCCTCAATTCCGAAACGCTGGGCCAACTGGTTGACAAGATATCTATCTTGATACTTAAAATCTTCTTCACCGAGAAACAGTCGAAGAGAAGCGATCTGGATAGCAAGCTGAGAGAGATCTGCTCTCAACGAGTGGATAAATTGAAAATTCAGTTGAAATACGTGGCCGCGTGTTATGATAGGTTCTTATCTCATCTATCAGATGGCAGCGGATATATGCTTGCTTACAAGCAATTCAAGATGTACGAGGATAGAGATCTAACGCGATGAATCAAGCGCCTCTTCTGATGGAATAAGGCGGCAATCTTAATGGCAGAATCGAGCGAGAAGGTTTAAATGATTCTGCCATGAAGATTAGTGTGGGCGCGAAGTCCGACCCGACTTCAGTTTGTCGCCAGCTTCCACCGTGAGCACGTGACAAACCAGAGGCGGGTCGGACACTTTGTGAGTAGTCTTTCAGACGGTCGGCGATAACGCGAGAGAAACAATGAGAACAGCGCAGTTGGGCAGAAGGAGCGCCTGCCTACTGCCTACTGTTTTCTGAGGAGTCTCTCAGGCGTCTCGTGCGACGCGAGAGAAATAATGAGAAGCCTGGGAGCGCAGGCATCCTTGCCTGCTTTCTTGCAATATATCGCCGTCTGGTAGGCGAGGACGAGAGGCGCTCCCAGGGCATTTTCTGAGGAGTCATTCAGACGGCTCGCGCGACGCGAGAGAAATAGTGAAAATTCTGGGGGCACTATTTTCCTTGCCTGCCCGCCTTGCCAGGTAGTGCAACCTAAGCAGGCAAGGTGGGGCACCCTCTCTCGTCGCGGCGCTCTCGGGATTTTCTAAGGAGTCTTTCATGTCGCTTGTGCGACGACGCCCAGAAATAATGAGAACAGCGCAGTTGGAAGAAGCCTGCCTTCTGCCTTCTGTTTTCTGAGGAGTATTATTGATGGTTGGTAGTTCTGCCAGACCATCTGCGCAGGGTGGGGGCATCTTTGAGAAGATCAAAGAGACAGCTAAAGAGACGTTCATCTATGGCCTGGGCGGGGTCCTCAACAAGATAACCGGCTTCCTTCTTCTTCCTCTCTTCACTCGTTACCTGAGTAAAAGCGATCTGGGCACGATTGCCCTGCTTACGATTGCCCAGTCCGTGCTGGTGATCATCTTCCGCTGGGGGCTCTCCACTGCTTTCTTCCGCTCTTACTTTGAATATAACGAAGAAGATAAGAGGCAGATGGTTGTAAGCACCACTTTCTACTTCCTCATCTGTTCGAGCGCAATCGGCCTGAGCCCGTTCTTCATCTTTCCTGAGTGGCTGTCGTATCTTGTATTCAACGGAGAGGGAGATGAACGGCTATTGATAGTCACACTGGCAGCCACTTTTCTCGACATCATCAACCTGGTCCCATTCGTCATCATGAAGGCGCAGACCAGGTCATTTCGCTATATGATAACTACCTGGCTGTCATTCATGGTTCAGCTTGCCGTTACAATCCTTCTGATAGTCCAGTTCCAGCAGCGCGTCTGGGGGGTAGTCATCGGCAACCTGGTCGGCACCGGCGTAACCACACTGCTGCTCTTCCCGCTTGTCTGGCGACATCTCTCTTTCCGTTTCTCCTGGAGCGAATTGAAGCTCCTGCTCGCCTATGGAATCCCATTCATCTTCACTCAGCTTTCACTCAGAGTTGTCATGGTCATCGATCGGTTCTTTTTGGATCGCTACGCGAGCCGCGCCGAGGTGGGGCTTTATGCTCTGGGCGATACATTTGCCAGCTTGATTACGGTTTTAATCACGCAACCATTTGCCCTGGTCTGGCCTTATGCCAAATTGTCTATGATGAAGAGAGAGAATGCGGGGGAGTTCTATTCGCGCATCCTGACCTATCTGGTCTGGACGAGCGTCTTTGTGGCGCTGATGATCGTCTGCTTGAGCGAGGATGCAATCAAGATAATGGCAGCCAAACCGTTCTGGCCTGCCAGCAGAGTGGTACCTGTGCTGGCGCTCTTTTATGTGCTTGCCTGCGCTAACAAAGCTTTCAACGTCGGAATCACCATTCATAGAAAATCATACTTAACTCCGTTCATCGTTGGCGCGGCAGCGGCAGTTAATATCGGGCTCAATTTTCTCTTGATACCGAGATATGGGATGATGGGCGCTGCCTGGGCCTCGGTCTTCTCTTACCTGGTGTTCAACTACCTCCGCTTCTACATATCGAACCGGTTCTACCAGGTGCGCTACGAATGGGGCCGCATTCTGAAGATATTTGCTTGCGCGGCGCTTCTAACTTTCATCGCAAAGATGATCAGCATTGACAATCATATTATCTCGGCTATTGTCAGGGGCATCATCGGGCTCCTCTTCCCATTTGCTCTGGCGCTGTTTGGCTTCTATGATGAGAAGGAGAAGCGGAAGCTGGCCGAGAAATGCCGTTCATCGCTTGCGTTGCTCTCAGGCGCACGCAAGAGCGCAAAAGAGAGCGTAGAGAAGATACAGGCGGTCAACCGTGAGCTATAGCGTTTATCTGAGCGCGGAATATTATCTGGAGCAGGCGATTGAAAAGTTCCTGCGCCTCTATGTCAAGTTTCTGCCTGCGCCCGGATTTGAGAAGGAGAGAATAAAGAAGATCCTCATCTGCGCTTATCACGGCCTGGGCAACTTCATCCTCTATGCGCCTGCAATAAAGGCGATCCGCGACCACTTCCCCGATGCCGAGATTCATCTGCAAGTAGGCAACAATACCGCCTGTGAAGAGGTGCTTGAGAAATCGGGGATATTCCAGAAGATCATTGACGTTGGCAGCAATGCCGGATGGCGCGCCTGGCTCAGCCGCATCCGCGATGTCCGGCGCGAGAAGTATGACCTGATCATCAACGAGTTTCACAGCAATTCTTATTTCCTGGCGATGATGGTTGCGTTCAGTCGAGCGCCTTACCGATTGGGCCACGTTGAGAGCCCCGGCTGGCCCGCGCGCTATAGTTTCCTCTACAATCTGCCGGTCAAGATGAAGGAGAATCAACACGAAGTGGATAGATACTTCGAGCTTGCCAGGACCATTGGGGTGCCGCAACATCTATACACGCGAAAGCTGTTCATACATCTGACGGATTCAGATTACAGCTTTGCCGAAGAATTTCTCAACCAACATGGTGTGGAAGCGGCCGACACTTTGATCGGCGTTCAAGTGGGAACCTCGGAGAGCATGCGATGGAAGCAGTGGCCGCCGGAGAGGTTCACTCAGCTCTGCCAGCGCATCCAGGCGGACTTTCCTGCGGTTAAGTTGATATTGCTCGGCTCGCCGGGAGAGGCGCAGATGGTCAGGTCTATCGCCGGTCAGTTGAATCCTCGACCTATAATTGCTGCCGGAGAGACGACCGTCCGACAAGCAGCGGCGTTGATTGAGCGATGCTCACTTCTGGTGTGCAATGACAGTGGATTGATGCACATGGCAGTAGCCGTTGGAACGCCTGTCCTGGCTATCTACGGCCCGACCGATTTTCATCGCACTGCGCCGCTCGGCTCGATTCACACTATCATTCGCAAAGATCTGCCGTGCAGTCCCTGTTTCAAGCTGGATGGTATGCATCGAGTAAATAGCTGCGATCACAAACAGTGCCTCAACACAATGCAAGTCGATGAAGTCTTTCAAGCATTAAAATTAAAAATTAAAGTAACTGCTCATGGTGAGCAGTAGTTATAGCCCTTAAAAGAACATTTTCCCGTTCGGGCGGTTTTGAGGGGCGTTCGACGTTCGACGTTTAACTTAAAAACCATTTTCCCGTTCGGGCGGTTTTGAGGGCAAGAACTTCGGGCACCCGTGCGCCAGCTTTTAAGAAAAAGACTTCTCAGTTCGGGCGTGCAACGCCCTCAAAACAGTTCCATTTAAACAGTTCCATTTAAGTTCGGGCGTGCAACGCCCTCAAAACAGATTAAATGGAACAGTTCGGGCGTGCAACGCCCTCAAAACAGATTAAATGGAACAGTTCGGGCGTGCAACGCCCTCAAAACAGTTCCATTTAAACAGTTCCATTTAAGTTCGGGCGTGCAACGCCCTCAAAACAATTTTAAATAGAGCTGTTTTGAGGGCGTTGCACGCCCGAACTGACTCTGATCTTTCTCTTAAGGTCTATAGCTGCGGTAGGAGCGACCTATTTATAGAATTGAGAAATAAAAAGCCTTGCTAGCTGCGGTAGGAGCGACCTATTTGTAGAATAGAGATTAAAAACCTTGCTAGCTCCGTAGGAGCGGCCTGTTTATAGGATTGAGAAACGAAAGACCTCTTCCCGCCTTCCCTTTTTAACGTGCCCCCTTTCTTTTTGCTTTCGTCTTCTTCTTTCAATGTATGGATTCCGTATGCACCTACACTAGATGGGGTAACAATCGCTTTTCAGCCTCCATTCAAAGCGCTCGCGGCCACAGTTAACTCTTCATAGCAAAAGTGTTATGAGACTGCGCTCGAACTCCAGGCTCTGGCATCGCGCTTGCCCTACGTTGGGGCGTAGCAGTTCACTAATCGTTATGAGGAGGTAAGCAATGAAACTCTATCAGAAAATAGTAGCGTTCTCTCTTCTGGTCACATTGGCAGTGGCAACAGCCGCTTGCGCTCCGCCTGTTGTTGGCAAGCAGACTGATCAAGCGGTGAGTAATAATCTACTGGAACAGAATTCAGAGTTGGGGGCCAAGCCGCTTGATGTGACGTACACATCGGCGGCCGATAAGCAAGACGATCAAGTCAATTCAACTGATCAATTCAATACATCTGAATATGCAGCCGGATATAAAGCCGGTTATGAGGATGGTTTCAGAGATGCTCGCGCAAGCAGAGCGGTTTCTAATCAGGCTCAAACTGTGAGAACCAGCTATGTTCCCGCGCGCAGAAGCTCCACCAACTACGCCTATATTGAGCCTCGCAGAAGCGGACTTGGGCCCAAGGCCAAAGCTGCTCTGACAATTGGCGGCGCCAGTGCCATCGGCGCCGGCATCGGCGCTCTGGCAGGTGGTAAGAAGGGCGCAGGTATCGGCGCTCTGCTCGGAGGCGGAGGAGCAGCAGTCTACACGCTTTATAAGAACCGCAACCGATAGTAACAAGATCCAGCGCCAGGCCACGCTCTATTACCTCTGTAACCTGGCGCTGTCCCCTATGTCCCACGCCCGCTCCCCCCACACCAGTACGCGATCAATTACCCCACCAGCAACATGATCTGGATGTGTTTTCAGACCTGACACTTCTAATGATAGAATGCGATAGAATGTCTCGCGCTCTGGATTGCTGTGAGTTTACCGCTGCTGCACTGGCCCGCGAAGCGGGCGGCAAATTCTGGCTCAAAGCCTGGTGCGAACCGCTTGCTTGAGGCGATACAATGGAATCACCAACTGTCAGTGTCATCATCCCCGCTTACAACTCCGAGAAGTTCATCGGAGAAGCAATAGCATCTGTGCTCAATCAGAGTTTTCAAGATTACGAGATCATAGTAGTCAACGATGGTTCTGATGATGGGACCGAATCTGTAGTAAAGAGCCTGGCGACGGATCGGCTGCGCTATTTCTATCAAACCAACTCAGGCCCCGCTCAAGCTCGCAACAGCGCAATAGATCGATCGCAGGGAGAGCTAATAGCTTTCCTCGACAGCGATGACACGTGGTACCCGGACAAGCTAGAGAGACAGGTGTCATACCTCAACCGCAGGACAGATACGGCAGCTGTCTACTGCCAGTTGATGTTTGTTGGCGACAGCTTCTCCAGATTGAAGACCTTTCCCGATCGGCATTTCTTTAAAAGCGGCCGCGTCTTCGATGATCTCCTGCGCTGGAACTTCATCTTGCCCAGCAGCGTCCTGATAAGAAAGAGCCTGTTGCAAGAAGTTGGAGGATTCGATCCAGACCGGTCCGTGCGCGGTTTTGAAGATTGGGAGCTATGGCTGCGCATAGCATCAAAGCATCAGTTTGGATTTATCCCACAAGTTCTTGGCGAGCATCGTTACCACAGCGATAACCACTCTTACCAGACGGTGAAAGGCAAAGATGCCTTCCTGAATGGCCTGCAAACGTTATTTGCAATAGCGGATAAGAAGATCGGCCTGTCACAGTCTCAACGCGAGATCGCTCATTCAACTCTGAATCAAGTAAAAGGTTGTGGATCGAATTGGCGTAATCTCAATGAACTCTATCAGCTTCTCTTCGACGTCTGACGTCAGAAACGTCTGACGCCCGCGCGACTCACTGCGTGGGCGCCCCGACGTTCAACGTCGAAAGCAAAACAGACGTAAGACGTCGGACATCGGACATATACTTGTGATATACTTACGGCCTGTGAAGGGAGAGCGATGATAATCGGCTATAGATCGCGTGCAGAAAGGCGCTTTTGCGCCACTTGATCGGGGGGCCCGCGACAAAAACATCTGGGCTTCCTCCGCGCTGACGCTATTAGAGTTTGCAATACCTCTGGAAGATCAGATCAAACAAGCTGGCGCCCCTACCGGAATAGAAAGCTGAGGCGAACGAAGTGGTGATGGAGGAGCTGATCAAACAGTTGCTGAGAGAGATGGGAGAGACCCCAACCCGCGACGGGTTGCTCAAGACTCCTGAACGGGTGGCGAACTCACTTAAGTTCTTAACCAGCGGTTACAATAGAAATTTGACCGAGGTAATCAATGGGGCCCTGTTTGAAGTCAATTACGACGAGATGGTGATCGTCCGCGACATAGAAATCTACAGTTTGTGTGAGCACCATCTACTGCCGTTCTTCGGCAAGTGCAGTGTGGCCTATATCCCGAACGGCAAGGTAATAGGCTTGAGCAAGATCCCTCGCATCGTCGATGTCTTTTGCCGACGACTCCAGGTTCAGGAGCGGCTCACCAGCCAGATCGCCGAGACAATTTATGAGCTTATCAATCCTCGCGGCGTGGGAGTCGTTATCGAAGCTAAGCATTTGTGCATGATAATGAGAGGGGTCGAGAAGCAACATTCTTCGACTATAACCAGCTCCATGCTTGGGATATTCAGAGAAGATCCCAAGACGCGGAGCGAGTTCCTGGACCTTTTAAAATCATAACTGGACCATAGACATTCCGGCGTTTCTTTGTCGCCAGTCGCCTGGGCCCAGATTGTGCAATATTGGTAGTCTGTGACTATTGTCGCAGGACTTATACACGGTGCGAGCACTGTACGTGTTTAGCATCATCAATAAGTAGCGCGGCTGTGGCCGCTACCTGTGTGCGGAGAGTCTCCGAACAGTCTGCTTCTTATATCCTTTAGCGGCTACGCCGCCGCTTCTGGTCACGCTGAATACATACCGAGTGCCGTGCGTAAGTCTTGTAAATATCTCGATCGATCGACAACCTGAAGATCAGCCGTATTCGCCGGTCTCCAGGCAGCAATAAAGCCATGGCCAAATTCACTGTAAGAGATCCCTATGGGAAGCTGAGCGAGTTTCAGATCACCGGTCCGGAAGTAAAGATAGGCCGAGGCAATCAGAGCGACCTGGTGCTTCCCGATGGCAAAGTCTCGCGCCTGCACGCCATCTTGAGGCTGCGAGACGACAAATATGTCATCGAAGACCAGCAGAGCGTCAACGGCCTGTTCGTTAATGGGGTTTGCGTCAAAGAGAAAGAGCTGGTCAATGATGATGTAATAACAATGGGCGATTGCGTGTTGACATTCAAAGATACCCCGCAAATCGTCCCGGCAATCTCTTACAACGAGATGCCACTGGGCGGCACCGTCTTTTTGAAGAATGCTGACGAAGTGCTGCAACCGATGGGCACGAGAGTCCTGTCGCCCCAGGCCCTGCCGCAGCAGACCCCATCTCAGTTGATTCAAGAAGAGCTGATGATCCTGCGCAAAAAGAGCCAGATCCTGACATTGCTCTATGACCTCGGCAAAGCTCTCAGCACCGTCTTTTCAATAGAAGACATTTACAAAAAAGTTAGCGACCTGCTCTTTCAGGTTTGCGCTACTGATAGAGTGGTAATTCTTGTGTCAGACGAGAAGACGGGAGAGCTTGTCCCTGCCCATGTGGCTTTCCGGCACGGCGCTCCATCCGAAACTCTGAAGCGCCTTTCTATAAGTCGCACAATCACCAACAAAGTTATCAACGAGCGCGCCTCATTGCTGACGCTGAACGCGCTGACAGATCCCAGCCTGGCATCATCCCATAGCATCATCCTACAACAGCTCCATTCAGTCATGTGCGCGCCGCTCATCGGCCAGCAGGGCATTCTGGGATTGATCTATCTCGATCAACCGAAAGTTGCCGCCTTCACTACTGATGATCTCGATCTGCTGACCGCAGTGGCAGCTCAAGCGGCAATCGCGCTCGATAACGCGCGCACGCATGAGAAGCTCCAGCGCGACGCCGAAGCCAAACTCACCTATCAGCGATTTCTGCCCGCGCATGTCGTTGAGGAGATCCTGCAATCGCCTCAAAGCCTGAAACTGGGCGGAGTCAACCAGACGGTTACTATGCTCTTTGCCGACATTCGCGGATTCACCACGATGTCAGAGACAATGGAGCCGGAACAGGTGGTTGCTATACTCAATCAATACTTCAGCGCGATGACAGACGTTATCTTCGACCACCACGGTACCCTGGACAAATACATTGGCGACGGCATCATGGCCTTGTTCGGCGCGCCTTATGAGGGCCCCGACGATGCCGCCAATGCTGTGCACGCCGCAATCGAGATGCAGCAGCGGATGAAAGCTATCAAGCGCGATCTGCGTTTGCCCGATGGCAGGCAGGTAGATTTTAACATTGGCATCGGCATCAACACCGGCGTAGTGACCGTTGGATACATAGGCTCGGAGCGACGCACCGACTACACAGCGATTGGCGATCCGGTCAACCTGGCAGCTCGGCTTGAGAGTGGGGCCGCTAAAGGGCAGATCATAATCAGCAAGAGCACCTATGAGCTGGTGAAAGATAAGTTTGAGATAAGGCCGCTCGGCCCCCTGCAGGTTAAGGGCAAACGCGAGCCGGTTGAACGCTACGAGGTTGTTTGGGACAGTCAGGAGAATACGCTTTAATGTCTATACCCGACGATTTGAAGGATGATCAATATTTCAAGATCATTGTCGATCCACTTACTATCTGCAAAACTTACCGACCCAGATTTGGTCAGGGAAAAGGGTTTACTCTGAGAGAGTTTCAAGCAGAATACGGAGCCGATCCGTTTTACTCCTGGTTCGGGTTGGATTCACCAATGATGTACACAGCTCACAAAGCTGCTGGCGGTATCACCTCCGTATATCGTCAAATCGGCATTGGCTGTCAGCGGCTTATTCGACAGGTTATTGTAGATCGCCTGGGACTTAACGTACACCAATCAGATTGGTCCTATGAGATTATTAAAAGCAGCGGGAAGAAAGAAAAGCGGTTTCTTGATGCCAGAATAACAGCAGCTGACGTGCAAGATCCGCAAACTGAATTAACAATTATCCAATGGTTAGAAGCAGCCCGCCAAAGGCTCGACTTAGATGATACTCCTGAAGGAGCAATATTTGAGATACGACAAGGATACAAAAGCAAAGATTCCAAAAGGCAGAACGCTGATCTTGAATACGCAGCTAATGCTTATGCACAACGACATCTGCCAGTGATACTGTTGCTCTCGAAGCAAATTGATGCCGATGTAGCTATTCGTTATCAGAATGCGCGAATGTTGATTTTGTTGGGCGCAACGACGGGGACCACCACCAGTTCAACCTATGTCTTCTGCAAAGAGGTGCTCGGTTATGATCTGGCTGCGTTCTTCGAGCGCAACTCTCCTCGCTTGAAATCTGATGTAGAGTCTGTCCTAGAGGCTATATTGAAGTAATATACCATGACCGCGCAAAGAGCTGATCTTACGTTTAAACACAATCTCAAACAGGGCCGCCATGGGTGGTTGCGGCTCACTCCAGCATACTCTGTCAAAATTGTTCAAGACATTCTTCATGAGATTAATAAGCCATCACTTGTCCTGGATCCTTTTTCTGGCACAGGGACGACTGGTCTGGTATGTGGCGAATATGGAATCAACTGTGATCTAATAGAAATCAATCCCTTTTTAACCTGGTTGGCAACTGCTAAAACACGAAGTTATAGTGAGACTGATTTAGACTTGGCGCGCCACATCTCTCAAGAAATCTTCTCTCTTGCTAATCGGGTCAATGGTAATGAGCTTTGGGTGCCTCCAATTAATCATATTGAAAGGTGGTGGACAGAGGAGAGATTGGAGATATTAGCCCGACTCTTTTACGGAATACAAAGAGGACGAGGAGCAGTACCAACCTCAGATGCGGCATTGGATTTGATTACTATTGCCTTTTGTCGTGTAGCTATTGAATGGTCCAATGCTGCGTTCAATCACCAATCTATGTCTTTCAAAGAAGACCTTCCTTCGCTTTTTGCTGATGCTGAATGCAGTATAATTGCGGATTCTTTTATAACAAACGTGCAACAGCTTATCTCAACAGCCGGAGGCCCCCTTACCGGCCGAGTCAATGTCTTCAACGGAGATTCACGCGATGTGGCATCTATAACACCGGGGCTATATGATTGTGTAATTACCTCCCCTCCATATCCAAATAGAATGAGCTATATTCGCGAACTCCGTCCATATATGTATTGGCTTGGCTATCTCAAAGAGGCTCGCGAGGCTGGCGATTTGGATTGGAAAGCAATTGGGGGAACTTGGGGTATCGCTACCAGCCGGTTGTTCCAATGGAAACCAGATGAAACAAATATAGCCTACGAAGGCTTTGAGAGTATCATCAAAGCAATCGCATGTCACAGCCCGCTATTGGCTAATTACGTTCACAAATACTTTACTGATATTGCAGCTCACCTGAAATCACTAAGTTATGTTCTTGCCCCTGGCGCGCAAGTCTTTTACATTGTGGGCAACTCCAAATTCTTCGACATTACTGTGCCGGTTGAGCAGATCTATAGCAGCTTGATGTCTCACTATGGTTTCAAAGATGTTAATGTACAAGTTTTGCGCAAGCGCAATTCCAAAAAGGAACTGTACGAGTATCTTATATCAGCAAAGTGGTACTAAAATCGTTCACCTGATTTTGGGTGTGGCCTTCTGGTTCTTCACAAAATCCGAATACTTCTCCAGATCCCTGCAAGCTGCTGAGTCGGGGATCTTTCCATCGAGCAATGCCGCTGCAAGGCACGCCCAGGCAGGAGCAAGATCAGAGCTGGCAGAGTTAGTCTCATGATAATGATTGGGCACCCCAGCCGCTTTGCATGGATCCTGCGCCTGGCGAATTGCTGGCTTCGCCAGATCAATAGATGGGCGCAAGAAGTCATAACCGGGAACTATGTACCCAAACTCATCGGGACAGAGGCCAAATATAAACTTGTACCTCTTCTGCATCCGATCATGCACACTGGGTTCTGACGGCCGCTTTGTATCCGCCTCCGGGCAATCTCGGCGGCGATACTTCTCCACACTATAAAAGACCTCGGGAAATAGCTCTCCAGGAGTAGTGACGATCTGCGCATCGCCAATTGTAATCGCATAAACCCAGGTCTGGATCTCAGGGGCCCCTCCCTGTGGCAGCGCCATTGTGTCGAGGACGCTTTTGCTGGTGAGAAACACGTATCCCGCATTATCCATCGGCACGCGCAGATCGGCTTTCTTCAAGTCGATTCCATTGACTGCACTCCACTGGCCGCGTTCCAGCGCGTCAAAGGCTGCTCTGGCAATATCGCGCCCTATCGCCTCTGTTCGCTCGAAAGTAAAATCAGGCCGGTTCCCCGCTCCAAGCGGGAAATTTTTCCCGTCGAATTTGGTGCGGTCAGTGCTCTTATTGTTAGTATCGCCGATGATTTCAACTGCGCCGATGTCGCCTGAAATGTAAATGGCAGTCCCACCAAACCTCTTCTCCACACTCTCGCGCACAGCATGGGGAAAATCAGAAGTGATGATCGTATTCTTATCTTCCATCGACTCTGGATGCGTGTTCCAGTTGATTACTGTGGCGATAACCTTATCACGCAACTGGCCAGCAGTGCCGAAAAACTGCATCACTCGCAGCTCTTCGTCGAAGAACTGCGGCGGCCTTCCGCTGGTTCGCGTCTGCATGCCAGCGATTGAAGGCGAAACTTTCGGGTCAGTGAGTCCGAGCTTCATCCGCGCCGGCGCAGTTGAACGGGCCGCTTGATTGATTGCCTTTGCGATCTGTCGGTCGATAAATCGCAGGTACTTGGGATACTTACCATCGGTAAGAGCATTAGGGCCCCAGGCGCCAATTGTGTCCGGCGCCTCATGGTTATGAGTGCTGGCGATCAGGATTTCGCTTATGCTGAGGTTGGGATCGATCAGTTTTTGAATCTCGCTCAGCCCGTAGTAATTCGCCTTTGAATAATAACCGAGCACATCTATCGAGACGATTGCAATCCTGGTTGACCCATACTCAAGAACAACCGCGCGCGCCCACAGATCATCATGCTTGCCCGTGGCCAGCCGGTTATTGCCGAAGCCTGCCAGGTAGATGCCGTCATATTTGTCCTTAGAGCTTGCGTCAATTGCGGTGTTGCCCGTGTCATCTTCAAACTGCTCGCCTGCATCCCAGCGGCCATTGCGATTAGTATCAGTAAAACGTTCCCCCCATACGCCCGACTCGGTGATAGTGCCATCCCAGTCTGGATTTGGGCCGAATGGCGTAATAGACACGGCGGCAGTGCCAACTCTCAACTCATTTTTGAATGCGCGCACATACGGCGAATATTGAGAGCTTGAATGGATGAAGCCTACTGCCAGCAGTGATATGAAAATAGCGATCCTTGACATCACCCCTCCACTTTATTCTTTCTTGTCTCTCCTGGGTGCAGATGTGTTGTTTGGCACCATCTCTGAATTGGACGACATCAGCCGCTCAATCTCATCCGTGTCGGAAGGGATCTTTCCACTCATCTTAATCAAGCCTATTTCAGTCACTAGGTAGTCATCTTCAATCCTCACGCCCAGACTCTCTTCAGGTATATAGATGCCAGGCTCGATAGTGATAACTGAGCCGGCCGGTATCGGCTTCGAGTAATCGCCTACATCATGCACATCCATCCCAAGCCAGTGGCCCAGCCCGTGAATGAAATATCTTTCTAATGTATTGCCCTGCTTATCGCGCAGTGGACTGGCTTTGATGAAATCAATCACCACTTGCTTGAGTTGGTTCATAGTCGTCTGGCCGGGCTTGAAAGCTCTTTCAGCAGCGCGTTGCGCGTCGAGCACAAGCTGATAGATCTCGCGCTGGCGCGGAGTGAATTTGCCTGACGCCGGATAGGTTCGGGTAATATCGGCGGTATAATAGCTATACTCAGCGCCGATATCCACCACTATCAGGTCACCCGCTTCGATCTTCTTTCGATTGCTGTTGTAATGAAGGATAGTTGAGTTAAAGCCTGAGCCGACAATCGATGGGAACCCCGGCCGCTCGGCGCCATTGCGCGTGAACGCCGCCTCTAGAGCCGCTTGCACTTCGTATTCATAAGCGCCCGGTTTAATTGCCTTGCACGCTTCGCGCTGCGCTTCAGTTGTTATATCAATAGCCTTCTGGAGAAGCTCTACTTCGGATGTAGATTTGATCTTGCGCATTTCGGCGATGATAGGAGCAACGTCGATCACCTGCACATAAGGAGCAATGCGCTTGATTGTGTCTACGAACTGGCTCTCGCGCGTCAGTTGCGCGGTTGAACCCCTGGGAACAATTGTATAGAGTTTGGCAGGAAGGCGCGAGCGAGGATTATCGGTTCTAAATGGGGGCCCCGTCAGCAGGTCGATCAGGCGGCTGTAGAACCTGTCTGCGCTGACGACCTCTTGCACGCCGAACTTCTGCTCGGCTTCCGGGCCGGGGCCGATTTGCGCTCCCGTCCACCGCTCTTGAAGCAGGTTGCGCGGAGGAATGAAGACGATCTCCTGGGCCCCCTTGTCGGGGATCAATCCGGCGGGGACAAGTATCAGTGAAGCAGCGGGCGTCTCAACGCCGGTCAGATACATAAAATCGTTCTTCTGGCGGAAGCGACCGACCTCGCCGAAATCATCTTCCTGCGCGCCGATCAGGACAATGATGCCGTCCTTAATTTGCTCCATTAATTTCTGCCTGCGCGCCCGGTATTCTGATGTTGGCTGATTAGCAAGCTGGCCACTGGCTGCCGCGATTCCAGATGAAGCAATAGCAATAACGAGCGCTATTAGTAATACAACGACCCTTGCTCGCGCCCGGCTCAACGAGGCGCACTCTAGTTGTATCAGTCTATTCATGTTTGTTACCTATCCAGTTGAGAGTCAGAGTCAGGCTGGAGGTCGCTGTAATCACTCCCGCGCCTGCAATGAGAGAATAGCAAAAATGCAAGGTTAAGCAAAAGGAGAGATATTCTTCGCGATCACCATCGCAGTATTAGCATCACAAACGGAGGCCCGCGCTTCTTTTAATAACGTGCATAAACTGACACAGCAGGTTAGTTCGGGCGCTCAGCGCTCTCAAAACGATCTATTTTCAACTTGTTTTGAGGGCGCTGAGCGCCCGAACAGACCAGCGAAGCAATTACTGCGTGCAGTAGTTAACCTTTATGCCCTTTGCCGGGTTGAAGCTGAATAGTCCTGTCTGTGTGGCCCTCAAATGAATCATCGTGGCTGATGACAAACAACTGCTCGAAATCTTTAATGCGCCCGATCTGCTGCGCCAGGTTGCGCCGACGCTCTTCGTCCATATTCGTAGTTGGCTCGTCGAAGAAGGCGACTCGCAGATTGGAAAGCTCCTTGAGCAATGCGAGGCGAACTGAAAGGGCTGCCGCCATCTGCTCGCCGCCCGAGAGGCTGGTGAACGGACGCTCGCGCCCATCTTCTTCGAGCAGTATCTCGTAATCGCTATCCCATCGCAGGTTGACCAGCGAATTGCCTGTGATCTCGCGGTAAAGCTGATTGGCTTCTATCGAAATGGTATAAAGATATGCTTCGGTGATGTGGGGCCCCGCTTTCTTCAAACACTCGCGGATGAACTCGGAGATTTTAAGAAGCTCTTCATAACGCTGTTTGCGGGCCAGGTGCTCGGAGAGCTGCTTCTGGATCTCATTCAGATGGTCTATCTGCTTTTGCAGGTCTTCGATGCGCGCACAGGATGTTTGTATCTGAGCCTCAAGCTGGGCTATGCGGCGATTGGCCCCATCAACGCGGACGCGCACGTCGCTATGGCGCTGCGGGCTATAAGCGGCTTTAGCTTCATTAAGTTCCCACCCTTTCTCTTTCAGCTCTGCATACAACTTCGAGAGCGAATCTATGATCTCGGCAAGCTCCTCTTCTCGCCTGGCAACGGTAGCAGCTTGAGCTTGATTGGCAAGAAACGCCTGGAAGTGAGGCTCATTTGCCGTCCGCCGCAGCGTAGCATCCTGCCATCGTTCATCCAGCCCGGAGTATACTTGAAGTTCTTCTTCCAGCTTGCCCAAAGCGGCGGATAACTTCAGCTTCTCATCTTGCTTTGCAGCCAGGTCTGCGCGCAGCCTCTCTTCGTTTGAGATATTCTTTCGCAACTGAGCGGAGCGCCCGCGCGGGTCCCCCAGCGCCTTCAGCGATGATTCCACTTCTTCGAGCCGCAGCGGCGCGCTGCTCAATGCTTCCAGCCGCTTGATCTGCGCATCTCGAAGCTCCCGCTTCTCGGCGCCCTCTTTTTTAATCTCGCTGAGTCGCGTGCGCAGCGGCTCAAGCTTTTCGTATTCGATGCGATCCTTTTGAGCTTTGCGCAACTCCTCTTCAATGCCTTGAATGCGCGCGCGCAAAGAGTCGATGGATTCTTGAGAGATAGATGGCGCGGCGGCCATTGCAGCCTCCGATTGCGCTATCTGTTGTTGCTGGAGCTTGAGTTCCTGGGCGCGTTTATCTCTCTGCTGGCGCAAGGTAGCAAGCGATGCTGTTATAGAAGCGGCCTCACGTGCCTGGCGCAGTTGGGCGTCAAGCTTGAGCTGCGAAGCTTCAAGCTGGACGAGCTGCGCGCGATTATCGGTCAGATGGGCGCTGAAGTAATCATCCAATGTTTCCCCCTCTTTCATAAGGGGGCACCTCTGAGAAAGCAACGGGCAGAGGCCGTTGCGGACTTCGGCGCTCATTCGCTCGTCTCTTTCAATGACGGCTTTCAACTGCGCTATTGTATTTGTCAGTTTGCGGCGTTCCATCTCAAGCTCTTCTAACTGGGCTGCCAGAGGCTCTTTCTGCGCTGCCGCTGCGATTTGCCGGTCGAGGCTGTCGATCTCCGATTGAAGCTTGGCGCAAGCGGCGCGCTGTTGCTCAAGCTGTTCGCTCTTGAGCCGCTGGCTTTGCTGCGCCAGCGCCTTCTCTTTTAGCTCTGCTTCCAGCCTGGAGCGGTCCTCTTCGAGTCTGGCGGCCCGCCCGGCAGAAGATTCAAGCTTCTCGACCTCTTCGATGCGCTTCGATGTTTCGGTAAAGTTCTTGCGCAGTTGATCAAGCTCCTTATCGAGGGCTTTGATTGCTTCTTCGATTCCTTGTTTCTGGCCCAGTTGCTTCTGCAACTCTCCGCGCTCGGCTTCCAGTTGCTCTTGCCGTTGCGCCAGAGGGATAAGCGTTTCCAGTTCCCGGCAATCCCTTTCAATCTGCTCGATCTGCTGGTTAATGTTTATCAGTTCTGCTTCGACCTTGATGAGGTTCTGTTGTTGGGCTGCGATCTGGTTTTTGAGTCGGTCACGAGCTGCGCGTTCCGGCTCGAGTCGCTTCAGCTCTTCGGTTGCGCTCAAAAACGCTTCGTAACCTGGTCTGGCTCGCTCGACAATCTGGGCGGATTGGCGCGCCTTCTCCAGCTCATCCTGAACCGTCTTCTTCTGATTTTCAGTATGCTTGATTTGAAACTCGATTCTGTCCACCTCGCTCTGAAGCTTATCCAGTCTGGCTTTGAGTTCGTCGAGCGCGGCAAGCTCGGCGAGCGCCTGATTGCGCTCCTCCGCAGCAATAACGAGTTCTGCTTTAAGGCCATCGACGCGAGCGATGAGGGACTCTTTTTCATCGACGATCTCATCAAATCGCCTCAGCTCGCCCTCTACTCCGGCAATGCGCTCGCGCGCGACGGCGATTCTATCTTCAACCAGTCTCACCAGCGCCTTCAGCAGTTCAGCCGAACGCTGATATTCTTCCACTTTAAGTATCCTGTCAAAAACGGGCTTGCGCTTGGCGGCGGATTGGGAGAAATCGAAAGTGAATGTCCCCTGGGGGACCCCGATGGTTGTGACGAAGAGGGTTTCCAGATCTGTCCCTGCTTCAACGCCGATGTGCTGGCGCAGCCAGCGAATTACCTGGATCTTCTGCTCGGCTACTTTCACTTTGGTGAGCGGATCGTAGACATAGTACCCCCCTGAAGTATCGCGGAAGACGGTGTATTCGCGGCCATCTTCGCTGGAGACGAATGTGACGCGCACGCTACCCCGCTTCTCGCCGCGTTTGAGAAAGTTCTCGCGCGTGTAGTTGAGATGATCGAATAGCGCCCAGGCAATGGCTTCGAGTATAGTAGTTTTGCCTACGCCGTTAGGGCCGCAGATAGCCGTTACGCCCGGCCCGAACTCATACTCTGCGCCCTTGCAATTTTTGATATTCTCTAGCTCGACTTTGGTGATCAGCATAGGATGAAATGATAATATCAGCCGCCGCCAAAAGGCGATACGAATTTTAAGAGAAAGTTCTTCTGCTTCAAGGACGCCATCGACTTGCGGCTCGCTGTGAGACTCAACTTTGACCTGTAGGCTGAAACTGAACCTCCACGCGGCTAAAGTCGGTGGTATCTAAAAATGGGTTGCCCTTGTTAGGCTGAAGTTGAACTACCACGCGACTAAAGTCGGTGGGTATGTGTTTAGCGTGTTGGCGAAGCCTTTGGAGTGCGGCCGTACGGTCGCCGCTTTCCATCGACCTGCGCCTCGCTTCATTGCCGCTTATAGTCGCCGCCTACTAAAGCGCTGACAAGTCAGCGCACTTCTTCATCGACCTGCGCCTCGCTCCATCGCCGCTTATAGTCGCTGCCTACTAAAGCGCTGACAAGTCGCCACCTACTAAAGCGCTGACAAGTCAGCACACTCCTTCATCGACCTGCGCCTCGCTTCATTGCCGCTTATAGTCGCCGCCTACTAAAGCGCTGACAAGTCAGCGCACTCCAAATTACTCCAAATCTACGCTAAACACGTACGTCGGTGGTATCTATTTCCAGGGATTGAACTACTACACGATTGAAGTCGGTGGCATTTAACTTTTGCGTCTATCCAGTTTCAACCGCGAATGGCCGACGAAATCTCCTGCTCGAGCGAAGCCAGACGGTACTGCTCCAGCAGCTCGTTAAGCGTGTATTTCACCACCGTATGATCTTTGCTGCGAATATCCACCAGAAGCGCCTTCAGTTGATTCTTATATTCATCCAGCTTGCGCTGAGCAGTTCGAGCATTTGGCGTCCCTTCGATCCCCTGCTTCAGTTCATCAATAGCCGCAAGGTGATCTTTCTGGAATTGCGCAATCAGATCATCGAGCTTCTTTCCTTCTTGAACCGCCTGGGCCCCCTGAGCACCCCTGAAAGCTTTATCCTGATCATAAATCTTCCCCAGGTCGGCCTTGATCTTCGCCGTCAGGTTCTGCCAATCTTCTGACCGCAAGCTTTGCAGCGACTGCCTATCAGATGAAGTTTCGCCTGCAAGGGCCCCGGTGTAGTAGAGAGAGTTAAAGACAAACTTATACGTGCCGTGAGATTGGCCGCGCCATTGCGGGCGGAAGCCGAGCAGAATGATTCTCCCTTTGCCGTAGGCAGCATCAAGCGCCGCCGCTTTGCCTTGAATTCTCTCCGGGTGAAGAATGTAGCCGCTCATCAGCGGATTGATCTCTTTCGGATAGGTGACAAGCACTGCGCCTTTGAAGCTGGGCTTGGTCTCAAAAGCTGGGCTGCGATCAAAGAACAGGCCAAACTCTGATGGGAGGCCCATTGCAATGGGGTGAGCGGGATCTTTAAGTTCGGCTTTGAGGATGGAGCCGGAGCAGAAGAACTGATCATTCTTGAGCCCGGCAAGCACATTGGTTACCGGGAGATTGAATTTCTCAATGGCAAACAGACAGGCGCTGTCGAACGTGACCAGTGTCCCCCCTTCTTTGACAAAAGCGCGGAGATTGTCAAGGCCGATCTCGCCGATCCCACCGGCAAATTCTGCCGGAATCACCCCCGGCTTGTAGCCCTCCATTATTGTCTGTCCGGAGATATCAGGGATGATGATCACATCAAACCGCTCTTTCAATCGGCCCGCCTGCATCTCGGCGTTGTAGATATTAGTCGGGGAGAAATCGAATTGCTGGAGCAGCCATCTGGTCCAGCCTTCATCAATGCTGGGCACCCACGGGCGATATAGCCCTATGCGCAGTTTCTTTATTGATATAGTTTGCCCCATCGGCTGATTGGTTGCGATGACTTGCAAATACAGTTCATCGGCGATTGCTTGCATCTTCTGCCGGTCGATGCCGGAAGCGACTATCGCTCCCGGCTCGAAGTTCTGCTGGCCGACGGTTATCTCTTTGCGAGTCCACGACACCTGGCCGCCAGCAGCCAGAATGCGATTGATGGCGCGGATGCTCGCGTTCGTCTGATGGCTGAAGATATAAATTGAGCCGCTGCCCTGCACAGACAGGGCAGGCAGAACGATCCTGTCAATCTTCTCAAATGAGGCTCGCGCTTCGTTAGAGAGTGGCGACAGAACTGCCACCGCTTCTACGCCCATCTGAAATGGCAGGGTCCATCCGGCAACATCATAGGGCAGATCCGGGGGCCCATTGGGGGACTCGCGCAGGTCAGGATACTTCTGCGCCTCAAGCAACTCTTTGGCCAGCGCAGCGAAAGGCTGATCCATCAGAACGACCCAGGTTCCCGCTTTGTACTGTGCGCCGTTGGCGGTGAATGGCCGAATCGCTTGGTGGATCTCAAGGCCGTTTATCCTCAGCTTATCAACCAGAATGGCGGCAGTCTGCGGATCGCGTTGATCTTGCGGAATCAGATAAGCGTAAGGCGGCTCCTGCTTGAAGCGATTGATGACATCTCGCCCCGCCTGATAGCGATTGTAGAGCAGATCGGTTTTGAACTTCGCGGCAGTGTTCAGCACCGACATCGACGCGCCTATCATATAACGCACTGCATCTGCGAGCCGCCACCAGCCGCCTTTCCACGGGCTTGAGTAGAAGACCTCGGATCGCAGATCCTGCCTATCTCTGGGGAATTCATCGACGGTATAGAAATGAGGCGTGGCATAGCGATAGAGCGCCGTCTCGGTCAGGAAAGAGATCGTGTTGCGGAATGAGTTGACGTTGTCGATGAAGCCGGGGTACCAATCGTCAAATCCGGTGCCGCGGTGGATTGCGCCCGGCATACCGCGATCGTCCAGGTACGCGGCCATTGCCGTGCCGAATAAATTGACCCAGCGCCACATCAGCGGATGAACATTGCTGCTCACCGGCTCGGCAAACGGCGGTATCCAGATGCGCGCAGGGAAGGGCGCCGTCTGATGATGATTGTAAAAGACCTGGGGGCACCATTCGTTGGTCACCCGCGTGATTGTCTACGATTCGAGCATGTTGTTCATATAGCCATCGCGGTTGTTGTCGTGCCCGACATACTCCTGATAGAGCCACGGCAGCGGGCTCACTTCAAACGGGGTCCCCAGATTGCGCCTGTACCAGGAGACAACCATGTTCTGTCCATCAGGATTGATGCTGAACCAGAGTATGAGAATTACGTTGTTGAGTATTTCGGTAATCTCAGGATCGGAATCTCCTGTTACCAGATTGTAGGCGAGCTGGATGGTGTGCTGAGCGTGGGCCACTTCAGTCGAATGGAGCCCGCCGTCGATATGAACAATCGCTTTGCCCTGGCGGGCGAGCGCCCTCGCCTCCGTCTCGGTCAACCCTCGCGCCCAGGCCAGTCGCCGGGAGATATCTTTGTAGCGTTCGAGATCGGCCAGATTCTGAGGCGATGAGATGATAGCGATGTACCAGTCCAGACCGTTAGTGGTTTTGCCTAACTGGACGAGCCTGATGCGATCCGACGTTTCAGCAAGCTTTTTGAAATAGGCAAGCGATTCATCGTAGCTTGCAAGGTAGAAATCCTCTCCAACCTTGCGGCCAAGCACTGACTCTGGCGAAGGGACAAGCGCAGACGGAGCGGGGGCTTGCGCCCATGACGGATAATATCCAGCTAAAACTACTAGCAATACAAGCAGACCTTGAAAATATCTTCGAGAAATATGCAAAGCAGAAAACCAGTCGAGCATGGGATACTCCTCCGAGCAAGTTTGTTACAGAATTAGTTCAGCTTCACCAGTACTTCTTTGTCTGGCAAGCAGCTCCGCATTTACCTAAAATGAAGTTACTGATCCGCTGCACGAAGTAGTCGCTGTGAGTCGTGATCAACACTTGCCTCCCAGGCCTGAGTTGAACGATATAACGTCAAACCGCCCGACGCCCTCTATACGTTCTACGTTGAAAATTAAACGTCGAACGTCGAGCATTTTAGGCGTCGGACGGTTTAACGTTTCAATCTCCGGGTTCGGATTAAATCAACTGAGTCTGGCCGGGGATAGCCACAGGCGGCACGGCCATGGGGCCCCAATCGAGATTGGCCGGCACCAGGTCCTCTTTGGAATTCAGCGCCTGCTCCCAGGTAACTACCTTCCCGGTGTAGGCAGACATTCGTCCCATGATGGCCGTCAATGTGCTCTCGGTGACCGCTTTCAATTCGTTGATCAACTTCCCTGAGCGAATAGCCGCAATCAGATCGGTGTGCTCCTGAACGTAAGGATTGTTATCCTTTTCGGTGAAGCGCCAGCTCTTATCGCCGGAGATGGTGTATTTATCAACTTGAGATTTTCCTTTGGTCCCCACCACTGCTTCGGCGACGATTCGGTCGCAGCCCTGGATCTGACGGCACATGCTCATCATGTGGACTCCGTTGGCATATTCATAATCCACTGCGAAGTGGTCGTAGATATGGCCATAGGCCGGGCTGGTCCTCGCCTGTCTGCCGCCCATGCCGTTGGCTCGCACCGGATGGGCCCCCATTATCCAGTTGATCACGTCGAGGTTATGGACGTGTTGCTCGACGATGTGATCGCCTGACAGCCAGGTGAAGTACAGCCAGTTGCGCAACTGCCACTCCAGATCGGTCCACCCTTCCTGGCGCTCTTTCACCCACAGGCCCCCTTGATTCCAGTAAGCGCGGGCAGCTACGACTTCGCCGATTGCTCCGTCCTGAATTCGCTTGATTGTCTCCAGGTATCCGGTCTGATGGCGGCGCTGGGTGCCGGCGGCAATAGCGAGCTTTTTGGCTTTTGCTTCTTCATAAAGAGCCAGGCACGCACGGATTCCCGTGCTATCTACCGCTACAGGTTTTTCGGTGAAGATATGCTTTCCTGCGGCTATAGCGGCTTTGAGATGTTGTGGGCGAAACGCCGGCGGCGAAGCCAGGATGATGTAATTTACATCGCTGGCAATGACCTTCTCATAAGCGTCCAGGCCAACAAAGCAGTGATCATCCGGCACCTCTGCATTCGCTCCGTATTTCTTGATGTTGGCGCGACACTGCTCAAGTCGGTCTTTGAAGGCGTCTCCCAGAGCGACTATCTTAACGCCTTGAGCCGATTCAAGGACATTGCCGATAGCGCCTGTGCCCCGTCCACCACAACCGATCACACCAACTTTGATCATATCGCTGCCGGCGGCATAAGCGCCGGGAATGGTTATTAGTCGGGCCGCGATTGTGGAGCCAACAGCAGCAGTCGAAGTTTTGAGAAAATCGCGGCGTGAAGAGGCTGATTTGCGAGTGTCTTTTGTTACGGTCATATCTTTCAATTCTCCTGTTTCAAGATGAGTAATAAACTGTGAATTCACCACTTGATCAATAATCGGGGCTTGATTTAGTCACTTTAGATCGCAGCCCCTTCAATTCTTTTTGCTCTTCCAGCGGGCGAACGACGCGAAAGCCCACGAAAGTAGCTTCCGTATGCCACCAGATGCTTTGAGGGTTCTGGGGGTCTCGCCGGCTCCAATCCTTATGAGAGGCTCGACGGGCGGCGCTGCGGAGAGCTTGCGGCTTATCATCCCATGATCCTCCGCGAACCACATGGGGATATCTCTTCTCGGTTGGCAACAAGACCGGATTCAGCGCCTGATTGAGTCGGCTGTAGAAATCCTTATCGTAATGATCCAGGCACCATTCCGCCACATTGCCGTGCATATCGTGCAGGCCCCAGGGGTTAGGCTTTTTCATTCCTACCGGATGCGGTCTGCCGTCAGAATTGTCCAGATACCAGGCATACTCGCCCAGCTTCTTTACATCATCGCCGAACGAGTAAGCCGTCTTCGAGCCAGCCCGGCAGGCATATTCCCATTCCGCTTCTGTAGGCAGTCGATAGGTCTTGCCCGTCTTTGCCGACAGCCATCGGCAGTATTCCATTGCTGCATGATGAGTGATGCTGATCACCGGCTGCCGCCCCTTGCCGTAGCCGAACGTCTCGTCAGCGTAAGGCGGCGTAGGGTGCGTGAGCGCGTCAGGGGCCCCTTTGCTCTGTTCGCCGGGCGCGTTGATTGGCTGCTTCTTCTCGATGTCCTGGCCGAAGGCAAACAGATCGTATTCATCCCAGGTCACTTCGGTCTTGCCCATCCAGAACGCGCCCACAGTGACCTGATGCTGTGGCCCCTCATCGCTCGACCGGTTGGGTTCGCTGTCGGGACTGCCCATAAGAAATGCGCCGCCGGGAATGGGCACCATCTCGAATGTCACTTTGGCGCCGGGGATCGTCTCTATGTAAGGTTTCATCTCGGCGGGAGTCTCACCCGATTGCGCCGGATCGCTTGCAGAAAAACTCTCCGGTAGCCCCCAGAGCAAGATGGCAAGAAGAACCAATAAAAAGGCCCCCCGCGCAGGGCGGCATCTTCTCATTTTTGTGCTCCTCAGAAAATGCCTGGGAGCGCAGGCGTCCTCGCCTGCTCGGGTTGCATTATATCGCAAGTAAGCGGGCAAGGAGACTGGCGCTCCCAGGCTTATTGTTTCCAGGCGTCGCACCAGCGACATGAAAGCTCCTCTGCCTCATCGAACACATAGAAATCCCTATGCTGGTATAAAACCTATAGGCTTCGGATCGAAAAAAGCGATGATTGAGATCACTGCTGGTTGTGAGTATTATCACTTACTGACCAACAGCGCACAAATAATACGATATTTGGACAGATTTGCACAATAGCGATTGGAACTTGGCGCTTCTTGCGCTTCCGGCAAAATCGCTAAGAGCGTGTCTAAAAGCAGCCACAGAGCACAGCGATAGTAGAGAGATATAGACCGTAAGAAAAGGATTGTGGTTAGTTCGGGCGCTAAGCGCCCTCAAAACAAGTTAAAAATTAGGCGAGATATACAATGCCATTTAAAGCTGTAACCTGTTTGCTTATATTGGTCGCTACCGTTCATAGCTTTGTCTTAGAATCGCGGCTCAGCCGATTTGAATTCACTCAGCCGCACATGGGCACACGGTTCAAGATCATCCTCTACGCCCCCGATTCAACGGCTGCTAAACGAGCTTCAGACGAGGCGTTCAACCGTATTGCGCAGCTCAATCAGATCATGAGCGACTATCTTGAATCGAGCGAGCTGATGATGCTCTGTCGGCAAGCTGGCGGCCGGCCGGTCAAGGTTAGCGAGGATCTATTTCGCATCCTGGCGAAATCGCAAGAACTGGCAAAGCAGTCGAAGGGGGCCTTCGATGTCACCATCGGTCCGGTGGTGCGACTATGGCGGCGCGCGCGGCGCACAGGCGAAATGCCCGATACACGGTCCCTGGCCGAAGCGCGAGATTTAATCGGCTACGATAAACTGCGCCTTGATAAGAAGACCCGTTCGGCGCGTCTCGACAGGCACGGGATGCTGCTGGATCTGGGAGGGATTGCTAAAGGCTATGCCGCCGACGAAGCAATCAAAATCTTAAGCAGGCACGGCATCAGCAGCGCCCTGGTTGCCGCAGGAGGAGATATAGTTGTGAGCGACTCTCCGCCGGGAACTCGCGGCTGGACGATTGGCATTGCGCCTTTGAAGTCGCCCGATGGGGCCCCAGAGTATAATCTTCTGCTCAAGAATGCGGCTGTCTCTACATCCGGCGATGCCGAGCAGTATGTGGAGATTGGCGGAGTTCGTTATTCCCATATTGTCGATCCCAGGACAGGGCTTGGTGTGATTGGCCGCAGCAGCGCAACTGTCGTTGCAGAGAGCGGCACAGCGTCTGACAGCCTGGCAACGGCCGTGAATGTGTTAGGTCCGGAAGAGGGATTAAAACTTATCAACTCCAGGCGAGACGCAGCGGCGCTGATAATCAAAGATACCGATCAAGGCTTGCGGGTATTTGAATCGAAGTCCTGGAAACTGATCCCCAAAGTCAGGCGATAGGCTTAAGAGAAGGATTGCAACCGGTTCAGGCGCTGTGGCCCCCTCAAAACATTAGATTTTAAGAAAAAGATCGTAACTGCTGCTGCGCGTAGGCAGCGGCGAGTCGGTCTGTAGCAGGCAGCTTGATGAAATCTTCACCCGTCTGCGGTAGGAGCGACCCACGAGTCTCGATTTATAGGCCGCTCCTGGCGGAGCTAAGGGGGCCTTCTATTTCTCGTCTTCTATAACCAGGCCGCTCCTGGCGGAGCTAAGCACCGTCCCCGCTGAGCAGTTACAAAGATCCTCCGATTAGAGTCGCTATTTTCCGCTCGCCCGTTCAGAGCACAGATGTAATGCCGCGTCTACTCAGGGCTGACGGTGGCGGGGTTACTTTCTCGCCGAGAAGCTTCGCCTCTCTCTGCAAGGAAAGACTTTTTCTTAATCTCTATAGGTGGCAAGCAGGCAGGTGGTCGGGGTAACTTCTGGGTTGTGGCGCTCTCAGGGCAATCTCCGAGGCGTCTGGGAGGCTCCTGTCTCCTGTCGCCCATGCTGCTAGGGTGCAAGTAGACCCTGTGAGAGGCACTCGCGAGGTATTTTCTGTCGCCCGTTCAGGGCTTGAGGGAGCGTATGCGTTTAGCGTGGCAAGAAGCAGCGGCGTAGCCGCTAAAGGATATAAGGAACAGGCCCCGGCGAGTCGGAGACTCGCCGCACATCCGTAGCGGCCACAGCCGCACAACTTACAAACACGCTAAACACGTACAGAGTCGGAGACTCGCCGCACATCCGTAGCGGCCACAACCGCACAACTTACAAACACGCTAAACACGTACGAGGGAGCAAACGTCGCGTCTACCCAGGGCTGATGGTGGCTGGGCTACTGTCTTGCCGAGAAGCTTCGCCTCTCTCTGCAAGAAAAGTCTTTTTCTTAGCAGAGGGTGAACGCGACGTCTACCCAAAACTTGCGCCCCAGGCTATTTTCTTGCGCCACGTAGGACGTACAGACGTCGGACGTATATCTACCAAAAACTTGCGCCCCAGGCCATTTTCTTGCGCCCGCTTCGCGGGTTCTATAAGGAAAGTCTTTTTCTTGATCTCTAATGTTAAGAGCCTATCTCTAGACTCCGGTTCTCCACTTAGTCCGGCAGTGATGGGTGAAATCTTGTGGGAACAATTTCAGTCCCGGCAGGACTCACCGGAGCTTCACCTCTTCATCCTCATTTCCTGCTTGCTTGCTCTCAGGTTCCGCTCTGCCGGCAAACTTCTCCAGCAACCGCTTGTAGTCTTTAGCGTACATCACCTTGATATTTATCTCGGGATAGAGCTGCTTGAGGTGGCGGACTTTGCGATTCTTCTTAGTCACCAGCTCCTGTTTGAGTGTCGTAAGCTCTATATAGAGATCGTAATCAGGCAGATAGAAATCCGGTGTGAAGCTCTCAATCACATTCCCATCACTATCCCAGCGCACGGCAAATGTCCTGGGTTCGTACTGCCATTTGATTTGATAGAAATCCAGCACCCGGGCAAACTCCTGTTCGCTAGGATGGGCGAATTGAATTCGCTTCTCCTCTTTAGGCTCTTCTTCTTCCGGGTACTCAAAATCGCCTGAGAGCTGGCGAGCCATCAGTATTGCGCCCAGGGCATCAACCGTCCGCTTCAATTCCGGGAATAGAGCTGACGGGATCTCTAGATGTTTCTCGGTGGGCTTGAACTCTCCATCGGCGGCGCGTTGATAAAGACCGAGAACTATGCTCGCATAGTGGTCTTTCTCCGCTACCAGCACCCTTATTTCGGCAGACGTGCTGATCTGGAATTTCGAGACCTCTTGCACGAAACCGTCTTTAACGCTCTCCCTGTTTTGTAGATCAATCATAATAGTTCCAAACTTCGGGACTCACACTCCCATCGGGAGCTGCCCTGCTCAAAACAAGAAAACCCCGGCCTGCGCCACTTGCACCAGCACGCAAACAGGGGTACGCCAAAAAATTACCACAAAATGGGTGGGAAAGGAACAGAAACTTTGAAATTGTTGCTTGCTTGATAGAGACATAGATAAACTGCTTCGGTCTGATAGCACCCCGCTAGCGCACTAAAGAGAGAGAAATCAATGGGTTTATCAAGCCGCTCAAGGTTAGCGCAGACACCACTTGATTTTTTGCAGGCGCTTAAGGATAATCTAGCTGGCTTCTTAGGAACGGCGCTGTTTGCCGGTAGTTATAACGCCTGCAATTAAATTTTCTATTTTAAGGAGATGATTGCTTTGACTGATCAAGAGATTGAAAAAGAGGTTACTGCCATAGTCGCTGAAGTTACGGAAGTAGATGAAAAAGAGATCTGGGAGAAGCGAGATGCCAACTTCTTCAAGGAGCTGGAAGTGGACTCTCTGCTTGCGCTTGAGATTATGGCTCTGATAGAGAAGCGGTTCAAGATCCAGATCCCTGAAGAACGGTTAGTGGATGTAAGCTCGCTCAATGCCACTATCGCATTGACCAAACAAGCTCTGGCTGAACAGGGCAAGTTAAATAATTAGTGTCAGGAGCAGATTTGGCTGAGACAGAAGATAGACCTTCGATTAAAGCGGCGCTGCTGAACTTTGAGGATGTCAAGCAGATACTTCCTCAAAAGTATCCATTCATCTTTATTGATCGAGTGCTTGAACTGGAAAAAGGAAAGCGCATCCTGTGCTTGAAGAACGTAGCAGGCAATGAGCCGTACTTTGAAGGCCATTTCCCGCAATACGCTATTATGCCGGGGGCGCTTATACTTGAGGCTCTGGCTCAAGCGGCAATCATTCTCTTCAGGAAGAGCGCGACGGAAGAGAATCCGCCTGGCGAAGATCCGGTCTATCTGTTTGGAGCCGTCAAAGGGCGCATGCTCAGACCTGTTGTGCCAGGCGATCAGTTGATGCTTGAAGTGGTTGTGGAGAAGATGATCTCGACTGGAGCCGTTGTCAATGGAACTGCCAGAGTAGATGGCAGAGTAGTGACAAAATCCTCGATGACATTTGGCATTGCCAGGCGAGAGACTCTTCCCTGATCTGATATCCGATACTTGATGAAGATGCAAGCTAAAGCTTGAACTCCAAACGTACTTGATGAAGATGCAAGCTAAAGCTTGAACTCCAAGCGTAAGACTTTATGCGTAATGGTTCAGCGAACAGAAAAGAGAGGCGCGTCTGTATAACCGGCCTCGGCCCTGTCACGCCTATCGGAACAGGCAAAGATGAGTTCTGGCAAGCTGTGCTCGAAGGCCGATCTGGTGTGGATGAGGTCACGCGGTTTGACACATCCGAATTTCGCGTTCACAAAGGATGCGAGGTCAAGGACTTCGATTTTGAGAAGTACACCGGCAGCAAGCAGAACCGAGAGATAGGCAAGGGATCGCAACTTGCCATTGCTGCTGCCGCGCTGGCGATTGAAGATGCTGGCATTGATTTGAAAAAGATAGATCCAACCCGGATCGGAGTGGCCGTAGGGACTACAGCGGGAGAGATCCAGGTCCTCGAAACAGTCAATGTAATCCGCTACCGCAATGGAATTGATGCTGTTGACCCCGGACTACACAAGCAGCATCCGGTTAACCAGATCCCCTCTAATATAGCCATTGAATTCGGGTTGAAGGGGCCCAATCTGATGCTGCCTACCGCCTGCGCAGCAGGCAATTACGCTATTGGCTATGCTTATGATCTCATTCGACTGGGGCGCGCGGACTACATGCTTGCCGGCGGCACAGATCCATTCTCCAAAGTAGCATTCACCGGCTTTGCCCGCCTGGGGGCCATCGCGCCTGAGATTTGCCAGCCATTTGATAAGAACCGCAAAGGCATGATGGTCGGCGAGGGGGCAGGGCTCCTTCTGCTTGAAACGCTTGAGAGCGCAATCGAGCGCAATGCCACTATCTATGCGGAAATTGTGGGCTACGGGCTGAGCTGCGACGGTTACCACATGACTTCGCCGCACCCGGAGGGCATAGGGGTCGTCTCGGCAATGATCAAGGCGCTCAAGGGCGCCAACATCAAACCGGAAGATGTGCAGTACATCAGTGCTCATGGGACCGGCACCCCTGCTAATGACGCAGCCGAAACGCTGGCAATCAAGAAGGTATTCGGCGATTGGGCCAAACGATTGATGGTCAGCTCAATCAAGTCGATGATCGGACATACGATGGGGGCAGCAAGCGCCATTGAAGCTATTACCTGCGCCCTGGCGGTCAAACACGATATTGTCCCTCCGACAATCAACTATGAGACGCCCGATCCTGAATGTGACATTGATTGCGTGCCTAATGAGGCGCGCCAGGCCCGCGTCCGGATTGCGCTCAATAATGCTTATGCATTTGGCGGCAATAACAGCAGCCTGGTAGTGAAGAAATTTGTCGATTACTAAATCGGGCACTGCATGCGAGAGAATCGGGTAGTCATCACAGGCATAGGAATCATCTCTCCTCTGGGTGAGGACAAAGAATCTTTCTGGACAGGGCTGTGCAATGGGGTTTCAGGCATCAAGCCCATCACACTCTTTGATACCTCTTCTTACCGATGCAAGCTGGCGGGCGAAGTGGCCGGGTTCGATCCTAAAAGGTATCTCGGCTCGAAGGGGCTGCGCTACTTTGATAGAGTCTCTCTGTTGATCACCTCGGCAGCTAAACTCGCCCTTGAGGACGGCCATCTTCACAGCGGCATCTACGCCGAAGATGAGCTTGGGGCGGTAATAGGCTCCACCTTCGGCAGTATCAATAGCATCAGCGCCTTTGATATGGAATCTCTGCGCGAGGGCCCCAATTATGTCAGCCCGATGGATTTCCCCAACACGGTGCTCAATGCGCCTGCCAGCCGCGTATCGATCCATTGCGAGATGAAGGGGCTCAATTCAACCGTCTCTAATGGAGAGACGAGCGGCATAGACTCGATTCAATATGCCGCCGACTTCTTGCGCTTCGGCCGGGTGAAGGCGTTGCTTGCCGGCGGCGTTTATGCCTTGACGCCGGACACGTTCTGGGGGTTCTACGAAGCCGATGCGCTGGCCGGCACACTGCCGGAAACCCTTGAGATCAGCGCGCCGTTTGACCGGCGGCGCAATGGGATAGTGCTGGGGGAAGGCGCAGCGGTGTTCCTCCTGGAAGATGTTGAAAGCGCCGTTGCGCGTGGGGCCCACATCTACGCCGAAGTGCGCGGCTACGGCACCGCCTTTGCCCCGGAGGGCAGAACCTCAGACATTGCAGTGATCGAAGCGGGCACCGGCGCCATAAATGAGGCTCTGTGGCAATCCGGCATCGCTGCCGATGAGATTTCATTTGTCGCTTCCGGAGCGCACTCAAGCGCCAGGCGCGATCGCCTTGAAGTTGCCTGTCTCAAAGCTGTCTTTGGAGCGCGCGCCAGGACCATCCCGGTGAGCGCAATAAGGTCAATGACCGGCGAATGTCTGGATGCATCGGCGGCAATGCAAATAGCAGCAGCAGTGATGGCCATTGGCAGCAATCGCGTCCCCCCAACGATTAATTATCAAGAGCCTGATCCGGATTGCGATGTAGACTGCGTGCCCAATGTGATGAGGGAGCTGGAGGTTGAGAATGTTCTGATCCCTACCTTCTCATTCACCGGCAATGCATCCTGTCTGGTCGTTTCAAGATTTGATTGGGATAGCAATGAAATTTCATACTGAGTATCTCTGGTTCAACACAAAGAAGCAACGCGAGTATATCAATATCACCGGCGAGGTCGCCAAAGCGGTTGATGCCAGCCGCATTCGAGAAGGCATGGCGCTGGTTAGCGCCATGCATATTACAGCAGGCGTTTACATCAATGACGACGAGAGCGGCCTGATCAACGACATTGATGAATGGCTGGAAAGGCTCGCTCCGCAGGGCAAAGATTATCAGCATCACCGGACAGGGGAAACCAACGGCGATGCTCACCTGAAGAATCTGCTCGTCGGCCACCAGGTCATTGTTCCGGTGACTAACGGCAAGCTCGATTTGGGGCCCTGGCAACAGATATTCTACGCCGAGTTCGATGGCCAGAGGAAGAAGAGAGTCATCATCAAAGTAATGGGCGAATGAGTAATGGCGCCGGACAATATGACGCGATAATCATCGGCTCAGGCATAGGGGGCCTGGTATGCGGGGCCTTCTTGGCCAGGGCGGGCAAGCGCGTGATTGTCTTTGAGCGCCATTATCTGGCCGGCGGTTACTGCACATCATTCAAGCGCAGGGGATTTGTATTCGACGCTGCCGTGCATCACATAGGCGGCTGCGGGCGATTGAGCATCACCGGGCGCGCTCTGAGGGAGCTGGGCATCGAGCTTGAGCTGAAGCGCCTCGACCCGATGGACTCGCTCATCTTTCCCGATTTCTCAATAGACATTCCCGCAGACCTGGACGAGTTCATTGCCCTGTTACAGCAACGCTATCCTCACGAAGCGGAGAACATCCCGGCATTCTTCAAACAATTGACCAGACTTTACTGGGCAATTTTGCAGGAGAACGAGCAGAGCCCGATGCTTGAGCGGTACGGCCACATGAAATTTTCGCAGATGCTCGATGAGTTCTTCCGCGATCCGCAGCTCAAGCTGATTCTGGGCGGGCAATGGGGCTACCTGGGCTTGCCCCCGGAAGAAATATCTGCCGTAGGCATGTGCCAGATGATGGTCAATTACCTTAAAGACGGCGCTTACTTCCCGAAGGGCGGATCGCAGAGATTCGCCGATGCTATCGTCGCCGCGCTCAAGCGTTATGGAGGGCAATTGAAGTTGCGCACTGAGGTGCAGCGCATCTTGCTGGAAGATGGCCGCGCCACAGGCGTGCTGCTTAAATCGGGCCAGGAGGTGCGCGCCCCACTTGTAGTTTCTAATGCAGACGCTCGATTGACGTTCCTGCACCTGCTTGCTGAACAGGTCGATGGCGGCTATCTTGACGACTTGAAGAATATGCGCGAGAGCACGCCGCTCTATATGATCTGGTTCGGCCTGACGGCTGAGGCGGATCTGTCGCCCATCAAGCGAGGGTTCCACTTTATGAAGACGGGCGAGTGGTACTATATCTCCGTGCCGACCCGCGATGATCCGGGGCTGGCCCCCGCAGGCAAACAGATCGTTTCTGTCACAGCGTCGTTTGAGAGCGAGTATGACAGGGTCGAAGACTGGAGGGCGCTCAAGCAGGCGAAGAAGCAGCAGATGGTAGATTATCTCCAGACGCTCGTTCCCGATTTCGTCCGGCATATTGTGGTAACGGAGGTGGGATCGCCTTACACCTGCTGGCGCTATACGCTCAATTCAAAAGGCGCGGCTTACGGCTGGGCAGTTACTCCCGATCAATCGGGGCCTCGGCGGCTATCTCATCGCACTCCTATTCCCAATCTCTACTTGACCGGGCACTGGACCCAGCCCGGGCCCGGGGTTTGCGCAGTAGTCTCGTCCGGCTGGCGAGTCGCCAATCTGATACTTAAAGACGAAGCAAGGTAGGCGTGTTAGAGCATCGATGTAGACTTGGCTCGCAGAAAAGGTGTAGAATAGCGCCAGAATAAGGAATGTGTACAAGGTCAGCAGCTATAGCGTAACGCTAATTCTGCTGAAGGTTGCTGACCTGTATTTTTTTTTCATCTACGCCTTTTGCGCTTACGCGGTCAGAAATCGCTCTCTAGCCAGCAATGAAGCGCCAAGCACTCCCGCATCATCGCCCAGAGTAGCAAGCTGGATCTTGGTTCGTGACATCGGGTCTGCCATTGCAAAAGGCTTGGCGTTCTCGCGCACCAGATTGACCAGCGAATCCCCCAGAGATTCAGAGACGCCGCCGCCAAAGATGATCATCTCAGGCCCAATGATATTGATCAAATTAGCGGCCCCTATTCCGAGAAAATACGCGGCCTTTTCGACCACTTTGGTGGCCACCGGATCTTTTGCTGCATAGGCCTTCGACAATGCGCCGCTGCGCAGCACTCCACCGTTCTTCTTCAGGCTCTTGGCCAGCGAGCTCTTGCGCCCCTTTTTGATGGCTTTGATAATATCCCGCGTCATCGAGGTGCGGCTTGACATAGCTTCCAGGCAGCCGCGAGCGCCGCAGCGGCAGCGCGGGCCGCCTTCATTTACGATCATGTGGCCGATCTCGCCTGCGTTCTTGTGTGCCCCTCTGACCAGTTGCCCCCTGGAGATGATGCAGCCGCCAATGCCTGTCCCGACGAAGATCGCTACTACATCTTGCAAGCCGCGTCCTGCCCCCATCTTGAATTCGCCGTAGCCTCCTACTCGCACATCATTATCAACCAGCACAGGGCAGTTGAATATCTTCTGTAGCGATGGGCCAAGAGCGAAGTCCCTGACGTTCAGGTTGGGAGTGTAGAAAATAACTCCGGTATCCGAATCAAGCGGCCCCGGCGAGCCGACGCCCATAGCGGCAATGTCTGAAAGCTGAATACCTGCGGCCTCTGCCGCCTGGCGCACGCAACCGGCCACCGCTTCCAGAATAGCTTTTTCGCCTTCCTGCGCCGGGGTAGCCAGCTTGGCTCTCCCCAGTATCTGTCCATCTCCATTTACAACTGCCGATAGAATCTTAGTGCCCCCCAGGTCTACTCCCATCACCAACGCCTGTGAAGGCGATTTCTGTCTTGCTTTTACCATAAACCCTCCTTCGTTAACCGACCGATTTCCGGCACAGGATACACCACTACTGTTACGTAGTCCACATCTTTGCATTTTGTGATCTGAGAAATCAGCAAGCGGCTATGGCTTCACCGGAAACCGGGTATAATTCTCTTTTCAACTCATCTGAGAAAGACATTGCATGGATGATCGAGCGCCGCAACGGGCTGAATGGCGTTGGGTATATTGAGCTGCTGAGAAAGAACCGTAGTTTCCGACTGCTCTGGCTCGGTCAGGTTGGAGAGCGAGCTTGGCGATTGGTTTAACAGCATTGCTATTTACTCTGAGGCTGATTGAACTCACCGGTTCAGGCAAAGCAGTAGGCCTCTCTGCTGATCTTGCAACTGTTGCCGGCTTTCCTCATCAGCCCGGTAGCGGGCGTGTTGGCAGACCGTTTCAATCGTCGCCGATTGATGATTGCTGCTGATCTGCTCAGGGGCCTCGTTGTGCTTGGGCTGCTGTTCGTAGAAGGCCGAGAAGATGTCTGGATAATCTATTGAGGTGACTGCCGTTGAAATAACGCTGGCGGGCATCTTTGAGATAGGCGCGCACGGCCAGCATAGCGAATCTGACCAGGCGGGAGGAGCTGGTTGCAGCCAATGCGCTTGGCAGCGTCACCTGGTCGGTGATGCTGGCCGTCGGCGCCGCTGTTGGTGGAGGAGTGACGGCGCTGCTCGGTCGTCAGGCGGCATTTCTCGTCAATTCGCTCTCGTTCTTTGTCTCGGCGATTTTCATCAACAGGATTCCATTTCCGCCTCAGCCGCGACAGGCAAAAGCGATTTCATTTCTCCAGGTGACAGGCGTTGCCGATATTCTCGAAGGCATCCGTTATGTGAGGGGGCATCTTGAAGTTCTCATCTTGTTGTTTGTCAAGACGGGCTGGGGATTGGGCGGTGGAGTGCTTCTGTTGCTGACGGTCTTCGGAGAGAGATATTTCGCCGTTGGCGGGAGCAGCGCGGCCACTCATCGGATTGCTCTATGCGGCGCGTGGAATAGGAGCAGCCGCAGGGCCGATAATTGCGCGGCGCATCGGCGGCGAGAGTCCGAAACAGATGCGACGGGCCATCAGCGTAGCGTTCTTCACTGCAGGAATCTTTTATCTGATCTTCAGCCAGGCTCTCAGCCTGCCTCTGGCAGCAATTGCCGTTTTAGGCTCGCACATGGGGGGCAGCACATTATGGGTTTTCAGCACAACGCTGCTTCACCTGGTTGTGCCTGATCGTTATCGGGGGCGCGTCTTTGCCGCCAATCTGGGATTGCTCACGCTGTCGATGTCTTTGTCAAACTACTTCACCGGCTGGGGACTTGATACGGCAAAGCTGTATCCGCGCGCGCTTGCTGCGATACTGGGATTGATATTCTTCATTCCCGGAATTATCTGGGCAGCGTTGCAAATCTTTTGGCCCTGGGCGGAAGATAATAAGCAGCAGGCGAGTGACGGTGAGATAGCCGATCAAGAAAGATCGGATGAGAGGTAGGACGGCCAATAACTAGGGCTCAAGATTCTTCTCTTTTTTCAGGCGCTCCGGCTCTGCGCGTAGTCGCGCAATCTCAACGATCATCTCCGCCTCGCGCCGTGCTCTAACTTCTTCTTCAATCCGAACAGCTATCTCTTCAGGCGTTAATAAGTATTCTCCTATTGCCGGATCGTACAATCGCAATCTGGTTCCTGCAAAAACCAGTTCCAGCTTCAACTCTTCACTCCACCACCGCCTGGGTACTATCGGCTTCATCTCTTGATAACGCCCTTCTACTAGCCGGTAGCCGTGCATCCCTTCCTCCAGATAATGCTGAAACGGATCGTAAAGAAAATACTCCGGCACACGCAAGACTTGCTCATACAAATCTTTTTTCTCTATATCTTCAAATTGAGTCCAGCATGAAGTGACCTCAATCACAACATCCGGCCCCTTGCCCTCTTCCCAGGTCTTGTAGGTGTCCCGCTCACGATTGCCTACTCCCCTGACAACCATCATATCGGGAGATACTGACTTCGTATTGTCCCCCTTTACGTAATAGAGCAAGATGTTGCCTGTGACGTAAACCTCTGGCTGATGGCGGAAGTGAGAGCGCAACATGAGGATCAGATCGATCATGTTGTTGCGGTGTGTATCGGTCTCAGCCATCGGTTTACCGTCGGTTTCCGGATAGAAGACCTCTTCTGAGTCATACTCGCTCATAAAAGCTTTCCCCCTGACAGTTGTTATAGCTCAAGAAGACAAAATTAGAACACTTGCGTTTCTTCTCTCCCTCAGTTGGCTCGAACATGCGAGGGGTACTCAGATTAGCCTTAGGATTGCTCTCTTCTTTTCAAACTCTCCAACTCTGCGCGCAGTCGCGCAAGCTCGGCTTCCGCTTCGCGCCGCGCCTGCGCTTCTCGTTCGGCAAGAATTTCGGCTTCACGCCGCGCCATCTCGGCTTCGCGTCGCGCCTGCGCTTCTCGCTCGGCAAGAATTTCGGCTTCACGCCGCGCCATCTCGGCTTCGCGTCGCGCCTGCGCTTCTCGCTCGGCAAGCATCTCGGCTTTGCGTCGCGCCCGCGCTTCTCGTCTGGCAAGCATCTCAGCTTTGCGCCGCGTTTTAATCTCCTCCTCAACTCGAACAACCATCTCTTCAGGCACCGATAAGTATTCCTTTGTTACCCGATCATAAAATCGCAATCTACCCTCTACTAAAACCAGCTCCAGCTTCAACTCTTCGCTCCACCACCGCCCCGGCGCTATCGCCTTCTCCTCCTGATATCGCCCTTCTACCAGCCTGTAGCTCCGTACCCCCTCTCTCAAATAATGCTGCAACGGATCGTAGAGAAAATATTCCGGCACACACAATACCTGCTCATATAGCTCTTTCTTCCCTTTCAAATCCTCCGTCCGAGTCCAGCGAGAGCTGACCTCGATGACTACATCCGGCCCCTTGCCCTCTTCCCAGGTCTTATAGACGCTCCGCCTCTTATTGCCCACTCCTTTGACAACCATCACATCGGGAGATACTGACTTAGTATTGTCCCCCTTTACGTAATAGAGCAAGATGTTGCCTGTGACATAGACCTCTGGCCGATGGCGGAAGTAAGAGCGCAACGCGACGATCAGATCGACCATATCGTCACGGTGTCTATCGGTCTCAGCCATCGGTTTACCGTCGGTTTCCGGATAGAAGACCTCTGCTGGACTACGCAGGCTCATAAAACCTCTTCTCCTGACGGCCATTATAACCCAAGAAGGCGAAA